>Ga0172376_10000435_pt1 | contig 53934 bp, 49 predicted proteins | sample Lak35m_FD_121114 | JGI IMG/M metagenome (GOLD analysis project Ga0172376, IMG submission 121114) | Freshwater microbial communities from Kabuno Bay, South-Kivu, Congo - kab_092012_35m | ecosystem: Environmental > Aquatic > Freshwater > Lake | place: Democratic Republic of the Congo: South-Kivu...
CAGTGATACGACTTCACCTCCGCGTTTGGCCACCACAGTCACGCCGGAATCACGGGCCACGATACGCTCCATACCTGTACCAACCAGTGGCTTATCCGTCCTCAGGGTAGGAACAGCCTGCCGTTGCATGTTGGAGCCCATTAAGGCACGGTTGGCATCATCATGTTCCAGGAACGGGATCAGTGAGGCGGCAACCGAAACAATCTGCCTGGAAGAGACATCCATGTAATTGATTTGCTCGGCCGTAGCCAGTGTAAACTCGTCCTTGTGACGGCAGGAGACCAGATCCTCAATCAGTTTGTTATTTTCATCAACGCGGGCACTCGCCTGGGCAATAAAATATTTTCCTTCCTCAATCGCAGACAGGTATTCGATATCCTCGGTCACAACCTGATCGACTACTTTTCTGTAAGGCGTTTCAAGGAAACCATACTCATTGGTTCTGGCATAAACGGCCAGGGAATTGATCAATCCGATATTCGGTCCTTCAGGTGTCTCAATCGGACAAACCCGACCGTAGTGGGTTGTGTGGACATCTCGTACCTCAAATCCCGCTCTTTCGCGGGCCAGACCACCGGGGCCCAATGCTGAAACCCGACGTTTGTGAGTCACTTCGGAAAGGGGGTTATTCTGATCCATGAACTGGGATAACTGGCTGGAGCCAAAAAACTCCTTGATCGAGGCAGCCACAGGCTTGGCATTAATGATTTCCTGTGGCATCAGATTTTCTACATCCGCAAGAGAAAGTCTTTCCTTAACGGCTCGCTCCACCCGGACAAGGCCTAATCTGAACTGATTCTCAACCATTTCACCTACCGATCTGACCCGACGGTTGCCCAGATGGTCTATGTCATCAACCGCTCCATGACCATTTCTGATGTTGATCAACTCTCGCAGGACATCAATGATATCTTCCTTGCTCAATATACCGGGGCCCACAATTTCCTGACGTCCCAGTCGCCTGTTGAATTTCATTCGTCCCACAGCAGACAGATCATAGCGATCTGCCGAGAAGAACAAATTCTCGAACAGTATCTGTGCGGCTTCCCGGGCAGGCGGTTCACCGGGACGCATCATGCGATAAATCTCCACGAGGGCATCCAGTTGGGTTTCCGTCGGATCAATCTTCATGGCGTTAGAGATATAAGGCCCCCTGTCAAGATCATTGACGAAAAGGGTTTTTATGTTTTTTATCTCCGACGCGAGTATCTTGTCGATCAATTCATCAGTCAGTTCATCATTAACCCTGGCGAGCAATTCTCCGGTAGCCGGATCAATCAGGTTATGTGCCAATATCTTGCCTTGCAGATACTCTCTGGGCACTGCCAATTCGGTAACATTATCCTTTTCCATCTGGCGTATATGACGGGCAGTAATTCTGTGCCCTTTCTCAAGAACTATCCTGTCCTGTATCCGGATATCAAAACTGGCAATATCACCCCGCATACGCTCAGGGATCAGTTTGAGCAGTATTTCTCCATTGACAAAACTGAACTGATTGGTATCGAAGAAAAAATCAATGATTTCTTCGTTGTTATATCCCAAGGCTCTTAACAAGATGGTCGCCGGAAGTTTGCGGCGACGGTCTATCCGTACGAATACACAATCCTTGTGATCGAACTCGAAATCCAGCCATGACCCACGGTAAGGAATGATTCGGGCGTTGAACAACAGCTTGCCGGATGAATGGGTTTTTCCACGGTCATGGTCAAAGAAAACACCTGGAGACCGGTGTAACTGGGCGACAATTACTCTTTCGGTTCCGTTGATGACAAACGTCCCGGTGTCTGTCATCAGGGGAATTTCACCCATGAAAATTTCCTGCTCCTTGATATCCTTTACGATTTTCGTTCCTGCGGGGGCTTCCTTGTCATAGATAACCAGCCTCACCAATACCCGCAGAGGTGCTGCATAGTTGGCACCTCGCTGCTGGCATTCCTTGACATCAAAGGTAGGTTCTCCCAAAACATATTTGACATATTCCAGGGCAGCATATCCCGAATGGCTTTCAATGGGAAAAATGGACTTAAGGGCGGCATGCAGACCTTGATCATTTCTGCTATCCGGCACAGTGTCGACCTGCAGGAATCGCTTGTATGAATCTACCTGTGTAGCCAGCAGATAAGGCACATGAAGCACATCTCCACGCTTGCCAAAACTTTTACGTATGCGTTTTTTTTCTGTGAAAGAATAGGCCATAGTGATTCCTTACCCTTGATTTGAGGTTATAATGAATGTCGGATGTAGGCTGATTTTTTGGACACTGTACAGGGTGTTCTCACGTCCTTACTCCGCAACGCCTGCCGTTTACCCGGTATCAGCCCTTCCGGAACCTGTCAGTGGCTTTATCCACGATCGGGTTGTCCGATGATCAGGATCCGATAACAACAAGAAAAGGCCGGCAGCAAAAACTACCAGCCTGATCGGTACAACGCAGGGAAACGTCGATGTATCAATTACTTGATATCGACTGTTGCACCCGCTTCCGTCAATTGCTTCTTGATGTCTTCTGCTTCCTGCTTGCTGACAGCTTCCTTGACGGTTGAAGGTACACCTTCCACCAGATCCTTTGCTTCTTTCAATCCCAGTCCGGTAATGACCCGAATCACCTTGATCACATTAACCTTGTTTTCGCCAAAACTGGTCATGATCACATCAAATTCAGTCTTTTCCTCTACGACCGGTGCTGCGGCCGCGGCGGCAGGTGCAATGGCTACCGCAGCAGCCGCAGACACGACGAACTTCTCTTCCATAGCGGAAATCAGATCGACGACTTCCATAACCGTCATATTGGCTATGGCATCAAGAATTTCTTCTTTAGAAAGTGACATCTAGTTACTCCAATTTAAACCTGTGCGGCTTTACGCCGATTGTTTTTGATCCCGAACAGCCGCGATGGTACGCGCCAGTTTCGCATGAGGCTCAGCCAGTGTTCTTACGAACTTCTCTATCGGTGCTTTCATGGTACCCATCAGTATGGCCAGAGCCTGCTCCCTGTTGGGCAGTTTGGCCAGTCTGTCGAGTTCATGTGGACCATATTGCTTACCGCCTATGGCAACCAGTTTGACTACGAGCTTATCGGTCTGCTTACTGAAATCGCTCAGAACGCGTGCTGCACAACCCGGATCCTCCAGCGAGAACGCCAGAATCAAAGGGCCTACCAAACCATCCTGCATGCACTCGAAGGATGTGCCTTGAACCGCCCGGCGAGCCAGCGTGTTCTTGACCACCTTCAGGTATACGCCTGACTCTCTGGCCGTCTTTCTCAACGTCGTGAGATGCGCTACTGTCATGCCGCGATATTCTGCAGCAACAGCAGAGTGTGCTTTTGCAGCAACTGCGGCAACTTCCTCGACTACAGTAACTTTGTCATCAAGTGTGAGTGCCACTCTCAATTTCTCCTGAATAAGCCCAACCGGATTTTTCCGGATTGGTACCAACAATACACTTGGGCTACCAAGCGTTACCTAACGGCTTCCGTTACCGGCTATGGTTTCGTTCCACCGTCTACGCAGGCCTTGTTCATTAAGCGTATACGCACCTGCGGTCTTTGACGGTTACCGGCTTTTAGTACCGATAACCCAAAGTCTACGGGATATGGTTCACATACCCTTCCTTATCTGCTCCGGCACTATGGCCTGGTGCAGACCCACCCTATCGGGACATCAGGATGTTGTGTTTGGCCATATCCCTGATCCTTAACTGGCCAACTGACTCTGATCCAGGGTCAAACCAGGCCCCATCGTCGAGGATACTGTTATCTTTTTGAGGTAAACCCCTTTGGAGGTAGACGGTTTTACCTTACGTAAATCCGCTAACAAAGCCTCAAGATTTTCAAGCAATGCCGCACTTTCAAAACTGATTTTGCCAATCGTGCAATGGATAATCCCTTTTTTATCTGTTCTGTAGCGTACTTGTCCTGCCTTGGCATTTCTGACAGCACCTGCGACATCTGGCGTTACAGTACCCACTTTGGGATTAGGCATCAAACCGCGAGGGCCTAGTATCTGACCCAATTGACCTACTACCCTCATGGCATCCGGGGATGCAATGACGACATCGAAATCCATCTGACCGGCTTTAACCTGAGCCGCCAGGTCATCCATGCCCACGATCTCTGCCCCTGCTTCCCTTGCAGCATCCGCTGACTGCCCCTGGGCAAATACAGCAACCCTGACACTTTTGCCGGTACCGTTGGGCAAAACCGTTGCCCCACGAACGGCTTGGTCTGATTTTCTGGGATCAACACCCAACATGACAGCCACATCCACCGATTCAACAAACTTTACCGAGGAAACGTTTTTCAGTAATCCAAATGCTTCATCAGGGCCATACAGTTTTCCAGACTGTATTTTCTCCTTGATCGCTTTTTCCCGTTTGGTCAACTTCGACATTACACACCCTCCACATTCAGGCCCATGCTGCGGGCACTGCCGGCAATCGTTCGAACGGCTGCGTCCATATCGGCAGCTGTCAGATCAGGCATCTTGAGCTTTGCTATATCTTCCAGTTGCTCACGCCTGATGGTTCCCACTTTATTGGTATTAGGATTACTGCTTCCCTTGGCCAATCCGATCGCTTTTTTGATCAGAACCGTCGCGGGCGGTGTTTTGGTAATGAAAGTAAAACTTCGATCACTGTATACGGTAATAACCACCGGCAGCGGTAAACCCTTTTCTACACCCTGAGTATGTGCATTAAAAGCTTTACAAAATTCCATGATGTTTACACCACGTTGCCCCAGTGCCGGACCGATGGGCGGACTGGGATTAGCTTCCCCCGCCTTTACTTGTAGTTTAATATAGCCCGTTATTTTTTTTGCCACTGCAAATGCCTCTCTTCGGGTTCAAACGCCATCAAGGCTCCCCGTGTCATTAGCCAGGATTCCTGTTGAATCCATCCCGGGACGTTTTACGCCCCCATTAAATCAGAAAGGAGAAGCAGACATGCGCCTGTTTCCCCCTTCTTGTAATTCATTTTGCCTGTGAATCAGATCAGGTTTTTTCTACCTGCCCAAACTCCAACTCTACCGGGGTCGACCTGCCAAAAATAAGCACAGAAACCCTGAGACGGCTTCTTTCGTAGTTTACTTCCTCGACGACACCGCTGAAATCCTTGAAGGGTCCCTCCACAACTCTCACCACTTCTCCTACGTCATATAATGTCTTGGGTCTGGGGTTTGCCGCACCTTCCTCTACCTTGTTGAGAATCCTGTCGGCTTCCAACTCAGTGATTGGCAACGGCTTGTCTGATGTTCCACCGATGAAGCCCAACACTTTTGGCACTTCTTTCACGAGATGCCAGGTATCATCATTCAGCTCCATTTGAACCAGCACATAACCGGGGAAAAATTTTCTCTCACTCCTGCGTTGCTGACCTGATCGCATTTCAACTATTTCTTCCGTTGGAACCAGGATTTTTCCAAAGTATTGCTCCAGTCCTGAGCGTTTAATCCGTTCTTCCAGATTTTTTTTGACCTGATTCTCGTAGTTTGAATAGGCATGCACTACATACCAGCGCAAGCTCATCTCAACTACCTACTCCGGTCAGTTTTCCTATTCCCCAGAACAGGAACATATCAAGTAACCAAAGCACAATTCCTACAAAAAAGACAAGAGCGACGACGAACATCGTAGCCTGAGCCGTCTCCTGTCTGGTAGGCCATATCATTTTCCTGACTTCCCTTTTTGACTCATCCAGAAACAGGATAAAGCCTTTTCCCATATCCGTAGACAATATCAGCATCAATGCCATGGCTGAAGTAGCCAAAATTCCTAAAACCCGATACAAGAGCAGCTTTTCGGAAAAGTAATAAAACCCACCGACTCCCGCCACCAAAATTACCAGTGCAAATACTGTTTTTACAGTATCCATGGTTTTAGCCGGACTCGTTTCTTCTTTTTCCGTCATGAAGTACTCTTATTCGTTGTACAACGAGATTCAATGTGGAGGTGGCAGGCCAGGAGGGACTCGAACCCCCAACCTGCGGTTTTGGAGACCGCTGCTCTGCCAGTTGAGCTACTGACCTATATCCCCACTCAAAACCCAATCACTCGATGACCTTGGTCACCACACCTGCGCCTACTGTACGACCACCTTCTCTTACGGCGAACCGCAAGCCTTCTTCCATCGCGATGGGCGCAATCAACTTGACAGTAATCTTTACATTATCGCCAGGCATTACCATTTCGACACCCTCGGGTAATTCCGCCGCACCTGTGACATCGGTCGTCCTGAAATAAAACTGCGGCCTATATCCATTAAAAAAGGGCGTATGACGACCACCCTCATCCTTGGAGAGGACGTAAATCTCTGCTTCAAAATGCGTGTGAGGCGTAATGGTGTTTGGAGCAGCCAATACCTGACCCCGCTCTACATCTTCGCGCTTGGTACCACGCAACAGCACACCCACGTTATCACCCGCAACCCCCTCATCCAGCAGTTTACGGAACATTTCAACGCCTGTACAGGTTGTCTTGACTGTGGGCTTGATCCCGACGATAGAGACTTCCTCACCCACCTTGACCTTGCCACGCTCGATTCTTCCGGTCACCACAGTACCACGACCGGAAATCGAGAATACATCTTCGATAGGCATCAGGAAGCTTCTTTCGATATCACGTTGCGGTTCAGGAATATAGGAATCCAGTGCGTCAACCAGCTTGATAATGGCTGGCACCCCTATGTCAGAGGCATCACCTTCAAGGGCTTTCAGAGCCGAACCAATAACGATCGGAGTATCATCACCCGGGAAGTCATACTTAGCCAGCAACTCGCGAATCTCCATTTCAACCAGTTCCACCAGTTCGGCATCGTCCACCATATCTGCCTTGTTCAGGAACACGACAATATAAGGTACACCCACCTGACGAGCGAGAAGGATATGTTCGCGAGTCTGGGGCATCGGACCATCGGCCGCTGAACAAACCAGAATGGCTCCATCCATCTGCGCCGCGCCGGTAATCATATTCTTTACATAGTCAGCGTGACCCGGACAATCCACATGAGCATAGTGGCGCGATGGCGACTCATACTCTACGTGAGCTGTAGCAATGGTGATACCGCGCGCCCGTTCTTCAGGGGCTGCATCAATCTGATCGTAAGCTTTGAATTCGCCACCAAACCGTTCTGCACCCACCTTGGTCAAGGCAGCAGTCAACGTGGTTTTACCATGATCAACGTGACCAATAGTGCCGACATTAATATGCGGTTTGGTACGACTAAACTTCTCTTTGGACATCCGCTAACACCCCTTAACTTTTTTACCGGAAGTATTAATAAATCACATTGATGGAGCCCATAACCGGATTTGAACCGGTGACCTCTTCCTTACCAAGGAAGTGCTCTACCGACTGAGCTATATGGGCTTGATAATCTTTGCAAATGGAGCGGGTGATGGGAATCGAACCCACGCCATCAGCTTGGAAGGCTGAGGTTCTACCATTGAACTACACCCGCATTCCCGTTCGACAACTTTTTATGGTGGAGGGGGAAGGATTCGAACCTTCGAAGGCAGAGCCGTCAGATTTACAGTCTGATCCCTTTGACCGCTCGGGAACCCCTCCTTAACGTGAAGTCGCGCATTATGGTTTAGCCGATCACGGATGTCAACACCTCAGGCAGACATCCTCCACGGGTTTTACAACGCCTCTCATCCTGCATTAAGCACATTCATGACCCTTTGAATATTGCCGTCCAGCAGGTCATTCATTTGGCTCATGGCCTTGTCGATGGCGGAAGCTATTTGCCCGGCATCGTCCTTGCTGGGTCGATCCAGCACGTATTGGCTGACCTGACTCTTATCATTTGGCCGACCAATCCCTATTCTCAATCTGGCAAAATCAGCAGCCCCCACCTGGGCAATGATATCCCTGAGACCATTGTGACCGCCGTGTCCTCCTCCCATTTTCACCCTGACTACACCCGGTAAAAATTCCAGCTCGTCATGAACGACCAGAATATCTCCGGCTGCCAGTTTGAAATAACCGGCGACACGGGCCACTGCCCGCCCGCTATGGTTCATGAACGTCGATGGTTTCAACAGCAATACAACCTGCCTGTCATGCTCGAACCGCACCAGATCCCCCTGAAAAACGGACTCGGCCCTGAATCGCAGGCCTAACTGACTGGCCAATGCATCAACAAACCAAAACCCGGCGTTATGCCGGGTTTTTTCATACTGACTACCCGGATTACCCAGGCCTGCGATCAGCTTTATTATCACGCGCCTGATTCACCAGACTTTACAGTGTGTACCGAGGCAACCGCCAAATCATGATCGGCTCCCTGATGCAGGGCCAGGATTTCAACCCCCTCGGGCACAGACAGATCGGATAGATGCAAAAACTGGCCAATATCGACATTCGCCATGTCAACCGCTATGAATTCCGGCAATTTATCCGGCAAGCAACTAACTTCCACATCAACCATGTGATGGGAAATGGCTCCACCCTTTTTCACACCCACCGAAATTTCCTGATTGACGAAGTGCAGGGGGACATGAACACGGATCGGTTCCAGCGCGTTCACCCGTTGAAAATCCATGTGCATCACGACGGGCTTGTAAGGATGTCTCTGCAATGCCTTGAGGATAACCGTCTCCTCCCGATCACCTGTCTTCAGTGTCAGGATATGCGAGTAGAACGCTTCGTTCTCCAGTGCCTTGCTGACTTTGAAATGATCCAGAATCAAACCGACCGGTTCACCGCTCCCGTATAACACGGCAGGCACCTTATAGTTATTTCGCAACCGGCGGGCATCGCCTTTGCCGGTGTTTTCTCTGAGTGTAGCGTCCAGAACAAATCCGCCTACCATCTTTTTTCTCCAAAATACTCTTAGCAGTGTTAAAACAAAAGGGAGCCGCCCCGGAACAAGGGACTACTCCGCATAATGGCGGAACTGATCCGCCGGTGAAAGGCTTGTCCAGGACGACCTTGCGTCCGGACGGCCGAAAACTCCCCGCTCAATCAACATATAACGAACTTACCGACTCACCGACGGCAATTCGCCGGATGGTCTCCGCCAGCATTTCGGCCACACTCAGTTGACGTATCTTTACACAATTTTGCGCTTCATCCTGTAACGGAATCGTATCTGTTACTACCAGCTCATCCAGCACCGACCGGGCAATATTGTCCACTGCCGGCCCTGATAGCACAGGGTGGGTGCAATAGGCAACGACTTTCAGGGCACCGTGATCCTTGAGTGCCGCCGCTGCCTTGCACAAAGTGCCTGCCGTATCGACCAGATCGTCTACCATGATGCAGGTTCGTCCCGCCACATCGCCGATGATGTTCATGACCCTGGCTTCGTTCGCCCTGGGCCTGCGTTTATCAATAATGGCCAGGTCTGCATCGTCCAGTCGTTTGGCCAGGGCTCTCGCCCTTACCACGCCCCCTACATCAGGCGATACGACGATCAGGTTGGGATATTTCTGCCGCCACACATCACCCAGCAGGATGGGTGATGCATACACATTGTCCACAGGTACGTCAAAAAAACCCTGAATCTGATCGGCGTGCAAATCAACGGTCAGTACACGATCAGCACCTGCCGCAGTAATCATGCGTGCCACCAGCTTCGCCGTGATGGGTACCCGGGCCGAGCGTATGCGACGATCCTGTCGGGCATAGCCAAAATAGGGTATGACTGCGGTCACGACAGACGCAGAGGATCGCCTGAAAGCGTCGATCATGATCAGCAACTCCATCAGGTTCTCATTGATGGGCGAGCAGGTCGGTTGAACGATAAAAACCTCCCGACTCCGCACATTTTCTTCAATTTCAACGGCAATCTCACCGTCAATGAAGCGACCAATGGTGGCAAGGCCTAACCGCATGTTGAGCTTCCGCGCAATACCTTCTGCCAGAGGCAGATTGGCATTGCCCGAAAACACCATGAATGGGGTATCGGACATCCGAAACTCCAGTTTAAAAACGGGACGGGATAAAGGAAATGGCTGGGGTGCCAGGATTCGAACCTGGGAATGGCGGGATCAAAACCCGCTGCCTTACCACTTGGCTACACCCCAAACAAACAGCGATAAAATCAACAGCCACGGGATTCCATGGCCAGATGAAGAGGAGAAATGTTACATCCCTGCGTCAAGTGAACCTGCCAGCATCTGGCAAGACCATCCCTGCAACGTACGGCCTCACTTTCCTGTTCAAACGTGGCGAACAAACACGCCCCCGTACCCGTCAGGCGGGGTCTCGAGTAACAAGCCAGCGCATCCATGGCTTTCCGGATATCCGGATACCTGTCCAGCACCACCGGGAGACAATGATTATCTTCTGAACCGGCAAGAAAGTCGGCCATTCTGATGATTTTGTTGTCGCGTGTCAATTCCGGGGCGTTAAAAACGGCACCTGTCGATACATGACAAGGCGGGCAAACAATAACGATCCAGTACTCCGGCAGCAGAAGCGGAGTGAGATGCTCACCTACACCCTCTGCCCAGGCACTGCGTCCCTTGATGAACACCGGCACATCTGCACCCAGTTTCAAACCCAGGTGAGCCAGCATTTCGGGCGAGGCATTGGCCTGCCAGAGCTGATTCAACCCCAGCAAGACCGTAGCCGCATCAGAGCTACCACCACCTAACCCCCCCCCCATTGGAATATTCTTTTCCATCGTGATATCGACACCGACCCGTGTGCCGACAGCCGTCTTCAGGGCATGCGCCGCCCGTACGGTCAAATCATCCCCGGCAGACACGCCCGGCAAGGGGTTCAACAACCTGATCTCACCGTCCTCCCGCTTCTGCAGGGAAACATAGTCACACAGTGTCACGAATTGAAAGACGGTTTGCAGCAGGTGATAACCGTCCGCACGTCGACCGACCACACGCAGCATCAGGTTCAATTTGGCCGGGGCCGGTAAACGGATAAAATCGGGATTCATGGCTGTACTCGGGTTTTCCATTGATCAATCACCAGTTTCAATTTGACTTCACCGCCCTGAATCTTCAGTTTGCCCGGAATCCGGTAACCGTCACTGATCCGATGGTCGCTGCTTTCCACCGTCCAGCCTGCCTGCCCGAAAACTGAAGCCCCCCCGCTGTCCGGCTGTGAGGTAGAAGCCCGGGCAGGATCCGGCAAACCCAGTATCCAGTGGCGCAAACTGTAGAGGGGAACAGGGAACCCCAGCCGCTCTTGCAGAACCGCTTCCGGTTCTTGCGATGAAACTTGCCCGCCGCGACCCTCATTAAGGTAAATCACTCCCTTCCTCAGCACGATGGATAGCATCCCCTGGTTCAGGGGACCCAGCACGAGCACCCGATCCTGGTTGATTTCATGATGCCATACAATTCGGGCCTGCCAGGCTTCGGCCGGACTTTGCACACCCAGTCGCCCTTCCAGATGCCAGTCCTGCAGGTTTGCCAGGGTATTCGATGATGTATTCGCCGTCGGAGGCGACTGATGAAAAAGCGTCGGGCAGCCGGTCAGGCTCGATACCACCACCATCAGGGCCAGCGGAAACAAGAATTTCAACGAAAGCCTTCCGGATATTTCTCGCGCAAGCGCAGGAGACGTCCATGCCCCGGATCCTTTCGCAACATTTCCCGCCAGATCTTGCGGGCCTGCGAGCGTTGCCCCGATACCCAGAGTACCTCACCCAGATGTCCCCCGATTTCTGGGTCCTTGACCAGGCCAAAGGCTTGCCGCAGATGGTTCAACGCAGCCGGTAAATCGCCCTGTCGGTATAGCAACCAACCATAACTGTCCATGATGGCGGGATCCCTGGGCCTTAAGGCCATTGCCCTTTCGAGCAAGGGTCGCGCTTCATCCAGTCGATCGGTGCGGTCGGTCAATGTATACCCTAGCGCGTTCAGGGCGTTGGCATCGTCCGGATTTTTCTCCAGGACGGCCCGCAGATCGGCCTCCATCACCTCGACCCGATCCAGTTGCTCGGCCACCAGTGAACGGGAGTACAACAGCTCAACCTGACCCGGCAGGTCAGTCAAGGCTTCGCTCAAAAGATCAAAGGCCTCACTGAACGCCTTGTTTCGCACCAGCAACTCGGATTCGAGCAGGTATAAGCGCAAGGCCTCATTCGGAAACTTGCTCCGGATACCCACCAGACGCTGACGTGCCTCCTGCAGGTTTCCCATGTTGATGAGTGCCGTCGTGGCATTGACCCGGGCATCAAACTCCAGCACCCCCTCGGTCACCCGATCGAAATGAGACAGGGCAGATGCCAGATGCCCGGCCCGCGCTTCTATCAATCCCAGGTAAAAATGGGCCTGATGCCGCCATTTCTCCACGGAGGCCAGGGATTCAAACTCACGGGCCGCCTGGTTCAGTTGCCCCTGCTCCATCAACAGGGTCGCCAGACCGAATCGGGCATCGTGATGGGCGGGCTCCTTCTTCAGTATTCTGTCCAGCTCGTGCCGGGCTGCCTTGCGCTCGCCGGATTTCATGAGAAACTGGGCATAAATGATGCGCAAACCGGTATTTTCAGGCTCTTTCGCCAGTGCCTGCCTGAGTGCCGAACGTGCAGCGACAGAATCGCCCATTTGCGACATGACCTGAGCCCTGAGCAATCGGGCCCGGTTCATGTCTGGATCCAATGCCAGGGCCTGGCCTGTCTGTTCCAGTGCTTTTTGGTACTCACCCTGCTCACTGGCCAACAAGGCATAGGCAAAATGCAGTTCCGCCATGCGCGGATACTGATCGATGAGTTGCACCATGAGATCAAGCCCGCCCGGCCGGTCGATCTCCGTATTGAGCCACTTGACCAGTTCGATCAAGGTATGCTCCAGTTCCGCATCCGGCTGACTCAACAGGGATTTGAAATGCTTCATGGCATCGGCTGTCTGCCCCTGTTTCAGCAGCAGCATGGCCTGGATGCGGTGAGGGGCCGGGTTGGCGGGCTCCACCTGCTCCCAGATAGCGGCGGCCTCCAGTGCCTGCGCGGTATCTTTCAGAAACACGGCAACCTGAGTCGCTCGTTCCGCAATATGGGCATCCGGTGCCAGACGGCAGGCCGCCATGTAATTTTTCAGGGCTTCCTGATACTGCCCGCGCTGCCCGGCCAGTTCAGCGGTCAGCAACAGATAAACCACCCCCGGTTCCTGCTGGGTAGAGGGTTTCAGGGCACCTATCGCCTGCACATCCTCCACTGGAACCGTTCCATTGTTGCTTTTCACACCCAACGTCGAGCAGCCTGTCAGCGTTAGGCTTAGTACAGGCACCAGGTAAACCAGTTGCTTCATCTTTGATGGAATCTCTCTATAGTGCGGGTAAAAAAATTCAGGAGCGGATTGTACCTTCTCTCCTTTCGGGTGTCCCTGTTTTTGGTGAACCCTGCATCCAGGACAAAAATCCGGGCATGTCCAACCCCGAATTTGCCTGGCACGACAATAAACCTTGGTCAGACCCGTTTTTTTCCTTAAAATCACGCGTGCTCCAAGATATTAAAACTCAACCTGACATCGCGTGCTGGCTCACATGGGAATCATAGCCCTGGGATTAAACCACAATACTGCCCCTGTTTCGATCAGGGAACGACTGGCCTTTCCAACGGAACGGGTCGGAACGGCACTCAAAACCCTCACCCGCTTGCCCGTAATCGAGGAAGCCGCCATCCTTTCGACCTGCAATCGCACGGAACTGTATTGCGGTATCCGGAATGACGGCACCGAGATACTGATCGACTGGCTGGCCGAAACCGGACACATCAGACCAGAGGAATTCAGGCCTTATCTCTACACGCACACCGATACAGCCACCATCCGCCACATGTTTCGGGTCGCTGCCGGCCTCGATTCCATGATCCTCGGCGAACCCCAGATTCTGGGCCAGATGAAAACGGCTTACCAGGCCGCCTCGGAAGCGGGCACACTGGGCAAAACCCTGGGCCGTCTGTTTCAGTCCACCTTCACCGCCGCCAAGAAAGTTCGTACCGACACGGCCATAGGCTCCAGTCCGGTCTCGGTTGCCTTTGCCGCCGTACGGCTGGCCCAGAGCATCTTCGATGATCTCAATCAGCAAACGGCCCTATTGATAGGAGCCGGCGAAACCATCGAACTGACGGCCCGGCATCTCACCGAACACCACATCGGTGAACTCATCATTGCCAACCGGACCTACGACAAGGCTCACGCCCTGGCCACCCACTTCAACGGCTTTGCCATCTCCCTGGCCGAGTTGCCCCACCACCTGGCACGGGCCGACATCATCGTCTCTTCCACGGCCAGTCCCCTGCCGATACTGGGTAAGGGCAGCGTGGAAAGTGCCATCCGGGTTCGCCGTCATAAACCCATCTTCATGGTTGACCTGGCCGTGCCCCGTGACATCGAGCCCGAAGTCGGGCAGTTACGTGATGTCTACCTGTATACGGTCGATGATCTGCGCAACACCGTGGAGGAAAATCTCAAAACCCGCCGGGAAGCGGCCAAACAGGCGGAAGAAATCATTGACGTTCAGGTTGAACACTTTCTGGCCTGGCTGCGGGTACAGGGCGCGACGGATACGATCCGCGACTACCGTCAACACGCCGAAAGCATTCGGGATGAAGTCCTGCAAAAAGCCCTGCTCGATTTGAAGCAGGGCAAATCACCTGAACAGTCGCTGCAATGGCTGGCTCACCTGCTGACCAACAAGCTCGTCCACACGCCCAGCATCCAGATACGCCAGGCCGGCATGACGGAACGCCACGACCTGATCGCTGCTGCCCGTGAACTCTTTCAACTTCAGGATTCGTCCAGCCCGTGAAACCCTCGATCCGTCAGAAACTTGAATTCCTCTCCAACCGTTTTGAAGAAATAACCGGCCTGCTGGCCGAACCCGACGTGCAAAACCATCAGGACCGGTTTCGGGCGTTAAGCCGAGAATACGCCCAGCTCAACCTGCTGGTAACCCGCTTCAGGGAATATCTCGCTACCCGGGACAGCCTGCTGTACGCGGAGGAATTGCTTCAGGATCCGGATGCCGAAGTACGCAGTCTGGCCGATGAGGAAGTGCAGGAGACCCGCCAGCGGATAGAGGCGCAGGAGCAAGCCCTGCAAATCCTGTTGTTACCCCGGGATCCCAACGATGAACGCAATGTCTTTCTGGAAATCCGTGCCGGCACCGGTGGCGCGGAAGCGGCCCTGTTTGCCGGAGACCTGTACCGCATGTACACCCGGTATACCGAACAACAGGGCTTGAAAAACGAGGTCGTCAGCGAAAGCGAAGGCGAACACGGTGGCTACAAGGAAATCATCCTGAGGATTAGCGGCCAGGATGTCTATTCGAGGCTGAAATTCGAGGCAGGAACCCACCGGGTTCAGCGGGTTCCCGAAACCGAAGCCCAGGGACGCATCCACACCTCTGCCTGCACCGTCGCCATACTGCCTGAAATCGAGGAAGTCGAATTCGACATCAATCCATCCGATCTGCGCATCGACACCTACAGGGCTTCGGGGGCTGGCGGCCAGCACGTCAACCGTACCGAATCCGCCATACGGATCACCCACATCCCTACCGGTTTCGTTGTGGAATGCCAGGACGAACGCTCCCAGCACAAGAACCGTGCCCGGGCCATGTCACTCCTGCAATCCCGTATCCTGGCTGCCCAGCAGGAAAAACAGACCGCCGAGATAGCCGCCTCCCGTAAACTCCAGGTCGGCAGTGGCGACCGTTCCGAGCGCATCCGAACCTACAATTTTCCCCAGGGCCGGTTGACCGATCACCGCATCAACCTCACCCTTTACAAACTGGAAGCCATCATGATGGGGGAACTGGATGCCGTGATCAATCCGCTCATCAGCGAACACCAGGCCGAACTGCTGGCCCGGATGGCGCAGGACTGAGTACCGGGCCAATCAAAATGACCTCATCATCCATTGCGGATATGATCAACCAAGCGGCCCGGCGTTTGTCCCCCGGCAGTCAGACACCCCGGCTGGATGCCGAGATACTGCTCTGTGCCTGTCTGGGCCGGGAACGTGCCTGGCTGAAAACCTGGCCGGAACGAATCGTTGCGGAAGATGAAAGGCAGTGTTTCATGTCGCTGCTGGCGCAGCGGGCAGACGGTGTGCCCGTTGCCTACCTGACCGGAGCAAAAGAGTTCTGGTCCAGGCCGTTCGTGGTAAATCGAGCGGTTCTGATTCCACGCCCCGACACCGAAACCCTGATCGAACAGGCTCTGTTGCTCCTGCCAAAAGCCACCGCCTGTTCCATACTCGACCTGGGCACCGGTAGCGGAATCATCGCCATTACGCTCGCGGCTGAACGGCCAAACGCCCGTATCGTGGCGGTGGATCAGTCCGCCGAGGCACTGGAGGTGGCCCGGATCAACTGCCTCAGACACCAGACCGGCCACGTCGAGTTACGACAAGGCCATTGGTTCTCTTCCATTCCGCCCGGGGAGTCATTCGATCTCATCGTGAGCAATCCGCCTTACCTGGCAGAAGACGATCCGCACCTTATGAATGATGGCGTTCGCCACGAACCCCGCGCCGCCCTGGTCGCAGGGAAAACCGGACTGGATGACATCGCAATCATTACCCGTGAGGCTCGATCCCGCCTCCGGCCCGGTGGTCACCTGCTACTGGAACACGGTCACGACCAGGCTGTTGCAGTGGCAGGTTTGTTTTCGCAACAGGGCTATCCGGTGATCCGGCATTACCCCGACCTCTGCGGGCATTTGCGGGTGACATCCGGAAAGGCAAATGACCCTGGTACTTTCCACGCCCGTTGATTCAACAAAAACGTGACCATTACCGTAGAAAATCTGGCCAAACAGTTTACGCTTTCCCATGACCCGGGCCGCGGCGGATACCGCACCTTGCGGGATACCGTGGCCGGCTGGTTCCGGCATTCAGCCGGAAAAAACACCGACCCGGACAGGACGGGGATGTTCTGGGCCTTGCAGGACATCAATTTTCACATCGGAGCAGGTGAGAAAGTCGGTATTATTGGCCGTAACGGGGCCGGCAAATCCACCCTGCTCAAACTGTTGTCACGCCTCTACGAACCCACCCGTGGACGTATACGGATACAGGGCCGCCTGGCCAGCCTGCTGGAAGTCGGTACCGGTTTCCACCCCGAACTGAGCGGGCAGGAAAACATTTACTTCAACGGAGCCATGCTGGGCATGAGCCGGGTGGAAATTCGCCGTAAATTCGATCAGATCGTCGATTTTGCCGAAATCGGGCCGTTTCTCGATACCCCGGTCAAGCATTATTCCTCCGGCATGTATGTCCGTCTGGGATTTGCCGTAGCCGCCCATCTGGAATCGGATATCCTGATCCTCGACGAAGTGCTGGCGGTGGGGGATGCCCGCTTTCAGAACAAATGCCTGGCCCGTATCCAGGACATCGCCCGGCAAGGACGTACCGTGATCTTCGTCAGTCACAACATGAGTTCCATATTGCAGTTCACCGACCGTACCCTGTTACTGGAGGCCGGTCGCATCACTCATGACGGTGACAGTGAATCGGGTGTAGCCGAATACCTCAAGGGCAATGATCAAGCCCTGAGGCAAGGTCCACTGGCCAGTCGGGTGCCCTGGTTTCGGCTAAACCGGTTCGGGTTTGAACAGTCTGCCATGGAACCGGGTTTCAACCGGCCCTTGCGCTTCAGCCTGCAACTCGATACCGATCAGGAATTGGCCGACCTGATCCTGGTACTGGGCATCACCAATACCCTGGGTGCCCGCCTGATCACCAGCCGTACCTGTCTGGCCCGAATGCCGAGCGGGCCTGTGCGACTGGAGATGGCGGTTCCCGATCACCGGCTTATACCGGGCACTTACTTCATTTCACTGGCCATTCGCGCCACGGGACGCGCCCTGTTTGCTGAAGAACAAATCCTGTGTATCGAACTGGTCGCCGATCACATCGAAGACCCGCACCTGCTGGCCCTGGCACACAAGGCACGGGATCGACATGGGTGCTACTGCCTGCTCCAGGTGGATTGCCAGCCTGAAACCCTTGCTGCCGAGTGAACCATGAATTTCAAACCCACCCTGACCGGGCTGAGAGCCCGGTTCGATGATGGTCTGGCGCATCTGCACTGCGCGGTATACCGTGCAAACTGTCCCTTGACACGGCAGGCCCTGCACAAACTGCCTCCGGGTCAGTTGCTGTACGCCCTCTACATTTCCCACCGCTACCGTTATGTGTATGTCGACAACCCAAAAACCGGTTGCTCTTCCCTGAAATCGGCACTGGTCGAACTGGAAGCCCGTAACGGGCGGCCTGAAGTGGATTGTTATGACTGGAAGGTGCTGCATAACCGCGACCGCTCCATTTTGCTGCAACTGACCGACCTCCACAGTGTGCGTCCGCTGACCGATCTGGTCGGGCAGGGTTATCGGTTCATCAGCTTCGTCCGCAACCCCTATACCCGCTTGCTGTCAGGGTATCGCGACAAAATCAGAAAACCTCATTATCGTCGTGAATTGTTGGGGTTGATGGGGATGCCGGTCGATGCCGAATACACGCCTTCTTTCGATGATTTCGTCCGCGTGGTGAGCGCACAAACCGACTACGCCATGAACCCGCACTGGCGACCACAAACCAGCCAGATTCTGTATGGCCTGATCGGGTATGCCTTTGTGGGACGGTTTGAAGACTACGATAACGAATTCGTGCGCCTGTTTCGCTTGCTTGGTTTGAACGACGATGCCTTGCCGGTTTGCCGTAACCTGAACTGGAATCAGGATCAGGCTGTCTCGCTGGATACGTTTTATACGCCAGAATTGAAACAACGGGTTTATCAGCGCTACCAGGCCGATTTCGAATTGCTGGGCTATGACCGATGACCCCCCGTGTCACCGTATTGATGCCGGTTTACAACGGCGAAAAACACCTGGTCGCCGCGATACAAAGCATTCTCGGGCAGACTTTCCGTGATTTTGAGCTGTTGATCATCGACGACGGTTCCACCGATCAGAGCCTGGCACGAATTGCCGGTTTCGATGATGCCCGAATCCGGCTATACCGCCACGAACACAACAGGGGGTTGGTGGCCAGCCTGAATACCGGAATGAGCCTGGCCAGGGGCGAATACGTCGCCCGCATGGACTGTGATGACGTGAGTTTTCCCGAACGCCTCGCCCGGCAGGTCGCTTTCATGGATAGCCATCCTCAGACAGGGCTGTGTGGTACCTGGTTTGAACGTCACCGCAACGGTACCGTAGAGTGGGCACGCCCGGCTACCGAAGATGGCGAAATCCGCTTTTGGCTGCTGTTCAAGACCACCTTCCTGCATTCCTCCGTCATGCTGAGACACCGACTGTTCCTTGAACACGGACTGCAATACACCAATCGTTATCCCCATGCCGAAGACTATGCCCTGTGGACTCAGGCCAGTTCACTGATGCAACTGGCCAACATCCCGGAATTTCTGGTGGCTTACCGTTATCATCCCGACAATACCAGTTCCCGCCATCATCAACTTCAGCAAACCAGTGCCGAGCGGGTCACGGCCGATTACCTGCATCGACTGGATACTGATTTGCAGGCCGATGACATCCGTCTGCATACCGACTTGGTGCGCTTCAGGACACGCGGTGATGTAGGGACCATGCAACGGACCGGAGCCTGGCTGGAACGACTGGCCGCTCTGGTCGAAACCCGCTTCGACCAACCCGGCTACCGGGTGTATGCGCATTTAGCCGCCGCCTGGTACGCCGCCTGTGGTCGAGCCGCCGGTGCGGGATGCCGGTTTGGCGGTACTATTGGCAGCACCCGGCCCGGCGGCAGGCAGCCTGGCACTGGGCGGTACGCCTGGCGGTACGCTGCTGGCTAAAACACCCCATTCCGGATCATCCTGCGCCTGAACCATGAAACCTTTATCCCGACTGCAAAAACTCAAATACACCGTCAAACCGTTTCTGGTCAATCGCCAGTGCCATCTGTACTGCATAGGTCACGGTAAAACCGGTACCCATTCATTGAGCGACCTGTTTGGCGGCCATTACCGGGCCACCCACGAAGATGATGCCGAGGTGCTACTTGACCTCATCATGGCGGTGACTGACGGCAGCCTCACGACGGAAGCCTTCAAACACTTTCTGTACTGGCGGGATCGTCGACTATTGACGGAAATGGATTCATCCGGGCTGAACATTTATTTCATCGAACAGCTCCGGGATTTGTTTCCCGAGGCCCGCTTCATCCTTACCTTGCGCGATTGTCATTCCTGGCTGGCATCACAGATCAATCACATCATTGCCCGCCCACCGCAACACAACCCCCGGGTGGATTACTCCCGGTTTCAGGATTTTCATTATCGCTGGCTGGGTGATGAAACCCATCCTCCCGAAGAACAGATACTGAAGGATTACGGGCTGTATACTCTGGATCATTTTCTGGCTGCCTATGCCTGGCATAACCGCAAAGCGTTTGCCTGCCTGCCACCGGAACGATTGCTGGTGGTGCGCACTCACGAGATTCAGCAAAATGCAGCACGTATTGCTGCTTTCAGTGGAGTTGCGCTGGAAACTCTCCGACAGGAACGGGCACACAGTTACCCGGCCAAGGCAGACTACGACGTACTGGGAAAAATCGACAGGGATTATCTGGATGAGAAGATCAGACAGCACTGCAATGAACTGATGACGGAATGGTTTCCGGAATTCATGCTGGCTTGACAGGACAAATTGGCGCGCCCGACACGACTTGAACGTGCGACCTTTGGCTTCGGAGGCCAACACTCTATCCAACTGAGCTACGGGCGCGGTGCAGAAAGAGCCGTTATATTAACCGAATCGCGCCGGGCTGAACAGCAGCAATTCCATCAAAAAACCAAAACGTAGCGTACAGGGAAGACCTTATCGCCAACTCAGGGTATCCTAATGTCCGCGTATCCAACCATTACGCACACCATCATTAAATCATCACTTGCGGAGACCATCATGTCGTTCAAAACCCTGTCCCTGACGTTCATTGCCCTGTTGTCCATTACCGGCGTGGCCCGGGCCGACGCTGAATCGGCCCAAGCTACGGCGACCGGCCTGTGTGCCGGTTGTCACGGTGCCCAGGGCATTAGCGCATCGGATGCGTATCCCAACCTGGCCGGTCAGAAAAAAACCTATCTGGCCAGTGCCCTCAAGGCCTATCGGGATAAAACCCGCACCAATGGCATGATGAATGCCATGGCCGCATCGCTGAAGGATCAGGACATAGAAGACATTGCCACCTATTTTTCCGGCCTGACACCCGGTCATTGATCGCCCCATGAAAAAACGGAGTGTGGTTTACACCGCACTCCGTTTGTGATTGGGCACTTCAGGGCGTACGCTAATCCATCAACCGCCGAAATCATCCAGCATGATGTTTTCCCGTTCCACGCCCAGATCCAGCAACATCTTGATGACCGCAGTATTCATCATGGGCGGACCGCACAAATAATACTCACAATCTTCCGGTGAGGGATGATTTTTGAGGTAATTTTCATACAGCACGTTGTGGATGAAACCGGTATACCCTGTCCAGTTATCTTCCGGCAGGGGTTCGGACAAACCAATGTGCCAGGTAAAGTTGCCATTTTCTGCCTGTAACTGGTTGAAGTCCTCCACGTAGAACATTTCCCGCAGACTTCTGGCACCATACCAGAAGGTCATCTTGCGCTGACTCCTCAAACGACGCAACTGGTCGAAAATGTGTGAGCGCATCGGTGCCATTCCGGCTCCTCCTCCCACGAAAACCATTTCGTTATTGGTTTCACGGGCGAAAAATTCACCGAATGGCCCGGAAATAATGACCTCATCACCCGGTTTCAGGTTAAAGATATAAGACGACATGATGCCGGGCGGCAGGTCGGTGGTACGCGGCGGCGGGGTCGCGATACGCACGTTCAGCATGATGATGTCACTTTCTTCCGGGTAGTTGGCCATGGAATAGGCACGAATGCTGGGTTCCCTGACCACGGATTCCAGTTTCCAGAGTTCAAACTTGTCCCAGTCACCCCGGTACTGGTCTTCCACGTCGAAATCCGAAAATTTGGCATGGTAAGGTGGGGCTTCGATCTGAATGTAGCCGCCGGCCCGGAAATTAACCGTTTCACCCACCGGCAATTCCAGCACCAGTTCCTTGATGAAGGTCGCAACATTGTTGTTTGAACGAACGGTGGTCTTCCATTTTTTGACCCCGAACACTTCGTCATGTACATGAATCTTCATGTTCTGCTTGACCGTAACCTGGCAAGCCAGACGATCCCCGCAAGCCGCTTCGCGCTTGGTGATGTGGGACAGTTCTGTGGGCAGGATGTCACCGCCGCCTTCATTGATCTGTACCCGGCACTGGGCACAGGTACCGCCACCGCCACAGGCTGAGGACACAAACAGGCTGTGGTCAGCCAGTGCCGTCAGCAGTTTGGAGCCGATGGGAACCTGAATGATTTTTTCGTCATTGATGAGTATGTCGACATTACCCGAGGCCACCAGTCTGGATTTGGCTCCGAGAATGACGAAAACGAGGGCAATGACGATCAGGGTAAAGAACAGAACGCCTAGTATGATTTCCAGCATGATCTTGTGTCCTGTGCCTTAGAGTTGAATCCCTGAAAAAGCCATGAAACCCATGGCCATCAGTCCCGCAGTGATGAAGGTAATGCCCAACCCGCGCAGTCCCGGCGGTACGTCGCTGTATTTCAGCTTTTCACGCACACCGGCCATCGCGGTAATGGCCAAGGCCCAGCCAAATCCACTGCCTACACCATAAACCACGCTTTCACCGAAAGCGTAATCCCGTTCGATCATGAACAGGCTACCGGCCAGAATGGCGCAGTTGACGGTAATCAGGGGCAGAAAGATGCCCAGGGCGTTGTAAAGGGCCGGGAAAAACTTGTCCAGTACCATTTCCAGAATCTGCACGATGGCAGCAATCACGCCGATACAGGCCATGAGGGCGATAAAGCTCAGATTCACATCCTGAAGACCGGCCCAGGACAGGGCACCTTCCTTGAGCAGAAAACTGTAGATCAGGTTGTTGGCCGGGACGGTCAGGGTTTGCACAATGACCACGGCGATACCCAGTCCTACGGCAGTTTCGATCTTCTTGGAGACGGCGATGAAAGTACACATCCCGAGGAAGAACGACAAAGCCATGTTTTCAATGAAAACCGACTTGATGAACAGATTGATATAGGCTTCCATCAGTGGGCCTCCCCGTGGGCTGGAACGATGGCGAAATCAGGCTTTTCCACCTGCTGCGGTTTCCAGGTACGCACGGCCCAGATCAGCAAACCGATCAGGAAAAAGGCACTGGGCGGCAGCAGCAACAAGCCGTTGGGCACATACCAGCCACCGTCCTTGAGCAGTGGCAGTACGTCGATTCCCAGTAATTTGCCGGCACCCAGCACTTCACGCACCGTCGCCACCGTAATCAGGATCAGGCTGTAACCCAGACCGTTACCAATACCATCGAGGAAGCTTTCCAGCGGGGGATTCTTCATGGCATAGGCTTCGGCACGTCCCATGACGATACAGTTGGTGATGATGAGACCGACGAAAACCGACAACTGTTTACTGATTTCATAGGCGAAGGCCTTGAGCATCTGATCGACCACGATCACCAGCGAGGCAATGATGACCATCTGGGCGATGATGCGGATGCTGCCAGGAACATGGTTGCGGATCAGGGCAATGCCGGCACTGGAGAATGCCGTCACCGAAGTGAGGGCCAGACTCATGATGAGTGCGGTTGACAGTTGGGAGGTCACTGCCAGGGCGGAACAGATGCCCAGTACCTGCAAGGTAATGGGGTTATTGTCGACTAACGGGTCGACCAGGACTTTAGTATGTTCTTTGTTCATGTTTGTTTTGCACCTCTGATGGGACCATCAAATCTTTCCGGTTCTGATCTTTGCAAGATAAACCCCATAGCCTTCCTTGCTCATCCAGTACTGAACCAGATTGCTGACCCCGCGACTGGTAAGGGTTGCACCGGCCAGGGCATCCACCTGAAATTCCGCACCGGGCTTGCCCGGTTCCACGCCACCCTTGACCAGACCCAGGGCGACTTCACCGATTTCGATCGCCTGGCCTTTCTCGGTCAGGTTGCTTTCGTGCAGTTCCTTACCGGTAAAGTTGTATACCTTTTTGCCTTTCCACAGGGCTTTCCATTTGGGGTTGACTACTTCACCGCCGAGACCTGGGGTTTCTGCCTGATCGTAGAGGTTCATGCCAACGACGGTCTGGGCATCCGCTTCGAGCGCGATAAAGCCAAACATGGTCGACCACAAACCGTATCCGTTTACCGGCAATATCAACGACTTTAGCTGGCCGGCTTCCTTGACCAGATAGACCTTGGCCTGGTTAGGCTTGCGCCTGATGTTGGCTGTGTCCTTTTCCGGCGGGATAGCCGCACTCAGGGCTGGATCCTTGGCGGCTTTCCATTGATCGTAGCTTCTGGCATCCACGGTATCGACGTAATCGCCGGTGGCCAGATCGACGATGCGGGGTTCGATATTCCTGAAGGCTTCGTCAATGTTGGTGTCCTTGTCCAGCAATCCGGCGACTTCCAGAATATTGACTTTTTCATCCCTGGATTTGTTGATTTGCTGCAGGGGCTTCAGGGCGACGGCAGAACCGGCAACCAGAATGGCACCGACCAGGCAGAGGGCAAAGGCAACCGCCAGGGTTTTTTCAAAGCTGTCATTGGACAGGGCCAGTACCCGCTCAGCATACTGACGCCCCTTTTCGATATAGGGTTGCAGCGCACTGAGGGCCTGGGGCTGACCGGCATTGGAATTAAGCATGGCGAGCAGCCCTCCGCATGATATTGACCTTGATGACGGCGTAGTCGATCAAGGGTGAGAAGATATTGGAAAAGAGTATGGCCAGCATGATGCCTTCCGGGAAGGCCGGATTGACCACACGGATCAGTACGGTCATGAATCCGATCAGGGCACCGTACACCCAGCGACCGGCATTGGTGTGTGAAGCACTCACCGGGTCGGTGGCCATGTAGGTCATGCCAAAAGCAAAACCACCCAGGGTCAGATGCCAGTACCAGGGAAGCGAGAACATGGCATTGGAATCACTGCCGATCAGGTTCAGCAGGCTGGAAGTCACGATCATGCCCAACAGGACACCGGCAATGATGCGCCAGGAAGCAATCCGGGTGTAAATCAGGAAGGCCGCACCGATCAGGCAAGCCAGGGTGGAGGTTTCCCCCAGTGAACCACGCTCGAAGCCGAAGAAGGTCTGCCACCAGGAAATACCCGCCTCGCGGATGGCCTCGACACCGCCCAGCGCGCCCACACCCAGGGCGGTCGCGCCGCTGAAACCATCAACGGCAGTCCAGACCATGTCACCGGACATGGAAGCCGGGTAAGCAAAGTACAGGAATGCCCGCCCGGTCAGGGCCGGGTTGAGGAAATTCTTGCCGGTACCGCCAAAAATTTCCTTGCCCATCACTACCCCGAATGAAATCCCCAGAGCCACCTGCCACAAGGGCGCGTTAGGTGGCATGGTCAGGGCGAAGAGGATGGAGGATACGAAAAAGCCTTCGTTGATCTCGTGCTTGCGCACCACGGCAAACAGCACTTCCCATAAGCCGCCTGCAACGATGGTGACGATGTAGATGGGGAAGAAGTACAGGGCACCGTGCAGAACGATGGACAGGGGGTTGTATGGATTGTAGCCGAACAGGTTGAGGAGGGCTCCGCGCCAACCCGGTGCGGACTCGAGACCCAGACTCTGCATGGCCAGGTTGGCCTGGTAACCGGTGTTGATGAGGGCCATCAGCAGACACGGCAGGGCCGCGATCCAGACGTAGGTCATGACCCGTTTCAAATCAATGGCATCACGCACATGCGTGGCACCGGACGTGACATCGGGTGGGGTATACAAAAAGGTATCCACCATTTCGTATATCGGGTAAAGGTTATGAAATCTTCCGCCTCTGGCGAAATGTGGATGTAATTTATCTAGGAATTGACGGGTACTGGACATTAGCCTTCCTTCTCGATTTGGGTAAGGTTCTGACGAAGCACGGCGGCGAAATCATGCTTGCCTGGGTCAACGAACGTACAGAGGGCCAGATCTTCTTCATCCAGTTCCAGACAGCCCATGGCCTGGGCCATGTCGGTATCCCCGACGACCAGATAGCGCAACAACTGGGCAGGAAGAATATCCAGCGGGACGACATCCTCGTATACACCGACCGGAACAATGGCCCGGGGGCTGCCATTCTTGCTGGAGGTGAGAGCAAATTTGCGCCCCCGCTCCTTCGGAAGGCTCGAGAGCAACACATTCAGGAAAGAAAACTTGCGGTATTCGATGTCAGGGGTAACCCAGCCCATGAATTCGCGCTGACGGCCTTCTTCGATGATGCTGACCTGATGGTGGAAAAAGCCCAGGTAGTCGGCCCATGCCTCCGCCTTGCGCCCGTTCAGCACGGAACCGGAAATGATTCGGGGTTCCTTGTCGGCAACCGACTGGCCATGCGCCAGTTCGCTGAGCCGTGCCCCGACCCGGGTTTTGATGAGGCGGGGACGTTCGACGATGGGACCGGCCAGGGCAACCACCCGTTCGACATTGATCTGCCCGCTGGTAAACAGGCTGCCGATGGCGATGACGGCTTGATAGTCCAGATACCATACGGTTTTGCTGGCACTGACCGGATCCAGGTGATGAATATGGGTGCCGACCAAACCCGCCGGATGCGGGCCTGCGAACTCCACCACTTCGACCTGACCGCCACTGCTGACCGGAACATTGGCATCCGGTGCCTTGCAGACATAGACCTTGCCGGTTGTCAGTCTGGACAACACCGTAAGACCATTCTGGAAATCGCGGCTGCGCGGCTGAATGACGGCCACCGGATCGCCGGCCAATGGACTGGTATCCATGGCATTGATGAACAGGGAATGGGGGGTGGTGGCTGGATCCGGTACCTTGCTGTAGGGACGGGTACGCAGGGTCGTCCACAGCCCCGAATCCAGCAGGTTCTGCCTGACCTGTTCCGGAGCCAGCAAGGGCAGTTGATTCTCGGCCCAGGCGGCGAAGTACACCTGGTCATTGCCGTCCAGTTCGATGACGACCGATTGCAGAACACGCCGTTCGCCACGGTGTATGGCCTTGACGATCCCGCAGCCGGGGGCAGTAAATTTAACATCAGGGTACTGTTTATCGCTAAACAGCACATCACCCAGTCTGACCCGATCCCCTTCCGAGACCTGCATGGAGGGCTTGAGACCGTTAAAGTCCAGGCCCAGCAACGCAACCGACCCCACAGAGGCACCATCCTCGTGAATCGTCTGCGCGGGTTCCCCCATTATGGGCAAATCCAAGCCTTTCTTGATTTTGATTAGCATATATAAGCCTGTGGATCACTCAAATTTTAGGTTCATGGTTCATCGTCCGCCCGACGTTCTGATTCGGTCATCAGACGGGAAGACCATTGAAGAAGGATATCCTGTCACCGTGCAGCCCGCGACGAACGCCAGGGCCAACAGGGAAATGTTTCCACTGATAACAGCCGGGAACGGCAAGGCAACAAACCCGAAGCCGTTCCGGAACACGGAAAACCGTTCGGTATTACAACATAATTCCCAATCCCTCTCAACGAAACACATCGCAGGATGTGGTCAATGCGTTACAGACCAGGTCCGGTTCAGGGCAATCAAAACCGTTTTCCGCATCGGAAAAACCCGCACAATTCAATCAAACGGCCTGGATATTGCGTTAAGGATATGGCTGAAAACAACGAACCGTCCTGTCCTGGCGGCGAGGCCCAGTACACGCTGGTTTGGAAACACTGTTCTACCCCCCTTACACACCCGGCCCTGAACGAAATAAGTGGAATTTTTTGGCAATACTTCATAAACTGGCCGTGGGAGTTGGCTGAACAGTCGCTGTGCAGGGTCTCAATGGCCCTGGATGGAGGAAAGTCCGGGCTTCACAGGGCAAGGTGCCGGATAACGTCCGGGGGGTGTGAACCTACGGAAAGTGCCACAGAAAATATACCGCCCCGTCCGGGGTAAGGGTGAAATGGTGCGGTAAGAGCGCACCGCGCTGCCGGTAACGGCAGTGGCAGGGTAAACCCCACCTGAAGCAAGACCAAATAGGGGGGCACGGGATAAAACCCGACGTGCGGCCCGCATGGCTTCCGGGTAGGTTGCTAGAGGCGCGTGGTAACACGCGCCCCAGATGAATGACTGTTCCCGACAGAACCCGGCTTACAGGCCGACTCCCACCTCTGCCGTTTGTACACTCAGGAAGGCTTCTGCCGTCATGAACGCCAGAACCTCCTCCACCCGGTTTTTGTCCGCTGGCAGCAACCGGTCACGGCCTGTCAGGCGGGCTGGCGGTTCTGCTGCCACACACAGACAGATCAATCCGGCCTCATTCAGATGATAGGCCACTCCGGCCAGTTGTTCGGCTGAACCCTCCACTTCCGGTACGGCTACGGCATAACCCCGGTCAAACAGACCGCGCTCCAGGGCGTACGCCAGTTCCAGCCGGTTGTCACCGGTCAACCAGAGACTGATGGCCTGCTGTCCGAATCGGGTAGCCCGCTCCTCTGCGGAGACCCGTTGCCAGGAACCGGCCTCTGCGGCCATCCCTTCGATCATCCCGGCCCCGACGGTGACGTTGGTCAGTCGATCTATCAGAATGAACGAGCCGGTGGCCTTGCACAAGCGATAGGGATCAAAGGCGATGGGCGCGTTGAGGGTGACATCGCACAGACCGATTTCGTTGAGCTGCAAGTGCGATGCCGAATGCTGCTCCAGGGTGTTGACATCGATCCGGTGATGAATCCCGGAAATGGCCCCGGTCACGGTACGTGTCGTTTGCTTGATGTAATACTGTTTGCCGGGCACCAGGGGGGCTTCCGTCATCCAGACGATGTGAGCGCGAAAACGATTGTCCACACACGGTAAATCATCGGAACGCACGATGAGATCCCCCCGGCTGGCATCGATCTCATCGTCCAGGGTCAGGGTGACGGCCTGGGGCGGAAAGGCTTCATCCAGGGTACCCTCGGCGGTGATAATGGTTTTGATCCGGCTGGTCTTGCCCGAGGGCAGCACGGTGATGGCATCCCCCGGCCTGAACAGGCCGGCAGCCACCGTACCACTGTAGCCCCTGAAATCCAGATGCGGACGATTGACATACTGAACCGGAAACCGGGGATTGTCGAAGTTTTGATCCCGTGCAATTTCCACGGTATCCAGAAACTCCATGAGGGCCATCTCCGGATACCAGGGCATGGCTGCACTGCGGTTGACCACATTGTCGCCCTTCAGGGCCGACAACGGGATGAAGTGAATATCGCCAGGATTCAGATTGGCGGCAAAGTCGGCGTAATCGGCCCGGATACGATCGAACACGGCCTGGCTGTAATCCACCAGATCCATCTTGTTGATGGCCACAACGACATGCCGGATACCCAGCAGGGACACGATGTAACTGTGACGTCGGGTCTGGGTTTGCACCCCGTAACGGGCATCCACCAGGATGATGGCCAGGTCACAGGTCGAAGCACCGGTGGCCATGTTGCGGGTGTACTGTTCATGCCCCGGCGTATCGGCAATGATGAATTTGCGCCGGGCGGTGGAAAAATAGCGGTAGGCTACGTCGATGGTGATGCCCTGCTCGCGTTCGGCCTGCAGGCCGTCCACCAGCAAGGCCAGATCGACTTCGCCCCCGGTAGTGCCGGATTTCAGGCTGTCCTTGCGAATGGCCGCCAGGTGATCCTCATAAATCATCTTGGAGTCATGCAGCAGACGACCTATCAGGGTGCTTTTACCGTCATCCACATTCCCGCAGGTCAGGAATCGCAACAGTTCCTTTTGCTCGTGCTGGGCCAGGTAGGCGTGGATATCTTGATCGATGAGTTCGGATTGATGAGACATGGTAGCGGGTCAATGAGGAAATGGGGGGTGCAGGATCAGAAGTAGCCTTCCTTTTTCTTTTCTTCCATGGAACCGGCCTGATCGTGGTCGATCACCCGGCCCTGACGTTCCGATGTACGGGTCAGCAGCATCTCCTGGATGATTTCAGGCAGGGTGGTCGCGGTGGATTCCACCGCACCGGTCAGGGGATAACAGCCCAGCGTCCTGAAGCGCACCTGCTTCATCACCGGGGTTTCACCGGGAGCCAGCGGCATGCGGTCGTCATCGACCATGATGAGTACCCCATCGCGTTCCACTACGGGGCGGGCAGCAGCGAAATACAGGGAAGGAATCGGAATATTTTCCAGGTAGATGTACTGCCAGACATCCAGTTCGGTCCAGTTGGATAGTGGAAACACCCGAATGCTCTCACCCTTGTTGATTTTGCCGTTGTAGAGATTCCAGAGTTCCGGTCGCTGGTTTTTGGGATCCCAACGATGGTTTTGATCCCTGAATGAATACACCCGCTCCTTGGCCCGGGATTTTTCTTCATCCCGACGCGCCCCGCCAAACGCCGCGTCGAAGCGGTATTTGTCGAGGGCCTGTTTCAGGGATTCGGTTTTCATCACATCCGTGTGTTTCTTGCTGCCGTGGGTAAACGGCCCGATCCCCTGGGCCAGACCCTCCTGGTTGATGTGTACCCGTAATTCCAGTCCAAAATCACGGGCCAGTTGATCCCGAAACCGGATCATTTCGCCGAATTTCCAGGTGGTATCGATGTGCAGCAAGGGAAAAGGCGGTTTACCGGGGTAAAAAGCCTTCAAGGCCAGATGCAGCATGACAGCAGAATCCTTGCCAATCGAATACAGCATGACCGGGCGTTCAAATTCGGCTGCCACTTCCCGGATGATGTGTATGCTCTCCGCTTCCAGTTGCTTGAGGTGGGTCAGTTTATGGTCTTTCATCTCGAAACAGGGTGATCAAAATTTATCCACAAGACAGGCGACTCGCCGGGCGGGCATCCCGGCCGCGATGCGACCGGGACGACCCCGCGCCAATGGAGTCCCTCAGACAGGATTATCCCGCCGGGTGCGGCGGCGCACAACCGGCCTGTCGTTTTCAGCCCCTTCGTTCCGGGCATTGCCACGGTAAGGGAAGGGATGCCCGCCAGCGGATCGTGCGCCTTCTGCCCGTTGCAGGTTGAGGCGTTGATTCAGAACCCAGGTTTTACGCAGGGCCGCAAAAAAGCCTTCCGGCAGGTCAGACGGCAATTCAACCGTGCTGTAACTGTCGTAGAGGCGTATTTGTCCGATCTGACGGGCAGAAATACCGCCTTCGTTGGCCAATGCACCCACGATATCCTTGGGCTGTACGCCATGTTCGCGGCCTACGTCGATACTGTAGAGGGCTTTGTTGAAATCCCGGCCACGATCATTCCTGCCCTGCTCATCCCGCCCCCGATCACCACGAAATTCGCGCCGCTCCGTTCTGTCAGGATAATTTCTGTCCCCGTAATCACGGCGGCTGTACTGCGGCGGTTCCGGTTCGTCAGGAACGGTCAGTGGACGTTCACGGTGCATCAAGAATGACAGTGCCGCTGCCAGGCGCACCGGTTCGCCCATGTCATCCTTGACCCACTGCGCCATTAATTCCAGATAAAAATCCAGGTCTTCACTGGACAGCACTTCATTGACCTGGGTTCTGAACTGTTCGATACGCCGGTCGGCAATGTCCTGCAGGGTAGGCAGGCGCATTTCCTTGATGGGTTGTTTGGTGGCCTGTTCGATGGCTCGCAACATGCGCCTCTCGCGAGGTGCTACGAACAGGATGGCCTTGCCGGTCCGCCCGGCCCGTCCGGTGCGACCGATCCGGTGTACATAAGCCTCTGTGTCGTAGGGAATGTCGTAGTTCACCACATGGGTGATGCGCTCGACATCCAGCCCACGCGCTGCCACATCGGTGGCAACCACGATATCGAGCGCCCCTTTTTTAAGACGCTCGATGACCTTTTCACGCAGAACCTGGCTCATGTCACCATTGAGGGCAGCGGCTTCATATCCCCTGGCTTCCAGTTTTTCCGACAGTTCTACCGTCTCGGTCTTGGTTCTGACGAAAATGATCATGCCGTCAAAATTTTCGGCATCAAGGATACGGGTCAGGGCATCGAGTTTCTGCATGCCCGATACTGACCAGTAATGCTGGGAGATGGCTTCGACCGTTGCCGTTTTGGCCTTGATCTTGATTTCAGCCGGGTCGTTGAGATGACGCTCGGCAATTTTGCGGATGACCGCAGGCATGGTAGCCGAAAACAGGGCGATCTGGCGATTGGACGGCGTGTGTTCGAGTATCCACTCCACATCCTCCACGAATCCCATGCGGAGCATTTCGTCGGCTTCATCCAGTACGAGGGTCGTCAGGTTATCCAGTGTGAGGGTACCCCGGCGTAAATGATCCATGACCCGGCCCGGTGTTCCCACGATGACGTGAACCCCGCGAGCCAGTTGTCTGAGCTGGGTCTGCATGCCCTGGCCGCCGTAGACCGGCAGGATGTGAAACCCGTCCAGGTGACGGGCGTAGCTCTGAAAGGCTTCGGCCACCTGAATGGCCAGTTCACGGGTAGGCGTGAGAACCAGGGTCTGAGCGACCCGGCGCGTCAGATCGAGGCGACTGAGTATGGGCACTGCGAATGCGGCGGTCTTGCCGGTGCCGGTCTGCGCCTGGCCGATGATGTCACGCCCGGCCATCAGGTAAGGAATGCTCTGGGCCTGAATGGGGGATGGGGCTTCGTAGCCTATTTCAACCAGGGCCTGCAGAACGACAGGGGAGATGTTGAGTTCTTCAAAAGTGTGTTGTATGGCGTCTATGGATGTCATGATTCCTTAGAAATTGGCAGAATTGAAACAAGAAACAGGGATTCCGTCCAGGCGACAGGGAAGGCAGAAGTCCCGCTTGCGGGAGGCATGGCCCGGTCGATTGGTTACCTGTCAGCGTGAGGGGAGAAAGCACTGCGTGATGGTTTTGATAATGGCAGTGCGGGTGGTGATCACAAGGGCTCACTCATAATGGCACCGACAGGCATAACCGAGGGCGGCCCTGGATGAAAGGCCTATTGTACGGTGTAAAGACGCGATTCGCACACAGGAAAAGTCAACCTGCATTAAACAATCCCTGCATCATCAGCACTTTTTGGTGTTTTTTCTACGGGATACAGGGTGTTTCACGTTTGAAAGCACGCCCGTGCGAAAGACCATTGCGGACAAGCGCGTTTATCCTTCAGGTCTGAGCGGGTAGCCCAGCGACAGCACTGCACTACCCGATTGCGCCTCGTTACCCGCCGCTGGCTCAGCGAATTGCGGGTCAGTCCGTTTGACTGTCGGCATCAGAACTGAAGTCTATGCCCATGATGGCCCAATTATTGACATCGGAAATGTCGCCTTGTTTGTACTGAATTTTGCAGGCGAAGTATTTTCGACCCTGGGCCTCTCCCGGTGTGGACACCTCGACACTGGAGCGGATGATATAGCTGCCATTGCCCAATGCCCAGGCTTCATAACCCTCATCCATGAAATTGCCGTGTTCAGGCAAAATCCCGTCATTTTTCATGCTCGCCTTGCATTGCCCCAGTGCGGCATGAGTGCGGTCATTACTGACCTTGCCCAGTTGTTCCTCTTCCTGAACCTGCTCGACGAAGAGTTCCGAATCGGTGGCGTTGATGACGAATGGCACGATGAACTTGTTGAGTGTCACGTACAGCGATACGATGAAAATGAGCAGGAAAAACAGGGAAAATTTGCTTTTGAGTAATTTTTTTATCATGAAAGACGCTCTCTTGAGATCGGTGATGTCGACCGCCGGGGTCAACCCTCTGGGTGAAAAAGTATACGGGTGATTGAATGTGCGACGAACAGCACAACGGATGCCCGGTCAGGTTGGGTAACCACCACATGCCCGGCCAATCACCAGATACCTCTGTCCCACAGGGGGCTCTGACAAAACCCTCCCCGGATAATTCCGGCCGGATCGCATCGAACGGCTACCCGTTCAAGCCGGGCTATCGCCTGTGTGGTCAGCCTTTTTTTCCAGAAACCGCCGGGGCGCGAACCCGAAGTCCTGCCGCGCCCCGACCGCCTCGAAACACAGGTCACGATTCATGCGGTTGGCCATTTCAGGGGTCAGGTAGCGGTAACCCGGTAACCCGGACAATAAAGTCAACCCCCCTCTCAACAGGGACAGGGGTACTGTGACCAGCCGAACCGGGCGTTCCAGATAACCAAACAACCGGATGACCATGTCACGGTAACTCAGGGTCTCCCCGCCTGACAGATTGTAGGCCTTGCCGTACGTCAGGGGATTATCCAGGGCAGACAGACAGGCGTGGGCCAGGTCTTCCGCATGCACCGGTTGCCGCCTGCCCGTTCCCTGCCCGACCAATGGAAAAAACCCAAAGCGTGCAATGAAACGGGCGATCGTCGTTACATTGCTGTCGAGCCCCGGTGCGTAAATGAGGGTGGGGCGAAAAATCGTCCATGCCATACCGGACGTTTCCGCCAGTCGGGCCGTTTCTGCTTCAGCCGTCTCCAGTGCGCGTGACAAGCCGGCTTCACGCACATCCGGAGAGAGCCGCTTGCTAAACACACTGGTCGAACCAAAAGCGATCAATCGTTTGACACCGGCCCCGGCCAAAACCGGAATCAGGGGAGGCAGTGTGACCAGTGGAGCCAGATGAATGACGGCGTGAATGCCGCTCAGCCACCCGGTGTCGGCCCGGATTTCATCCGGGTTGTGCCAGTACACCATGGCATCCGGATCACTCACGCCCCCGGGATGCCTGCGGCTGATCGCCCTGATCCGGAATCCGCAATCGGCCAGACACGGCAGCAGGAAAACGCCTATCATGCTGGAGGCACCGGTGACCAGAATGGTTTTGTCTGTTGAATGCACCTATTATCCCCCGGTTCTGGCCAAACCGTACATAAAAGGGCAGACTATGCCCTTTGGACAATTTCCCTGTCAACCTGAAACCGGATCGTCAGAACAAGGCCGGATACAAACCGGTTGAGGAACGCTGCAAACCGCTCCCTCCGGGCTTGAAGATCAAATCCTCATCCGGGAACCGGGAGGTTATCGTAAACCCTATTCCTGGATATTCACCGTCTGCAATGCTGACCCTTTCATGACCGAACCCCTTTGCATTCACCCGCAGACCGGCCCGCAGGATCAGTGCAAGGCCGACGAAATGACCGCCGCACTCAAGGCCTGTGGTCACCTGTTCCATCACCCGCGACCGGATCTGCTGGCACTGGCGATCCTTGAAACATTCATCCGCTTTTCGGGGGCCAGGCGGGCGGTTCTGATCCTGCTGACCGATCAAATACCTGAAATCATCCTGGAAATCGATGCCGGTCAGCCCATTCACCACGACCCGACGACCCCCCTGGAAGGAATCAAAAACCTGCCCGTGGCAGCCCTGCATCACGCCATCCGGAACGGCATTCCCCTGAAGACAGGCCAGGAGAATCCTTACCTGATGCCGAGCGGGTTCGCTGTCGGCCTGTGCCTACCGTTCATTCATCAGGATACACCGGAAGGTTTTTTATACCTCGAACATGAAACGGCTGAGCACCTTTTTCACAAGGCTCCGTCCGGATTACCCGAACTGATGGCATTACAAACCGCGCTCGCGATAAACCATGTCAGGCTGCGCTCAACGCTGGAAAAGGAAGTACAGGCCAGACAGCGGGCCGAGAATCGGGCCAATCGGGCCTGCGCGGACCTCTCCCTGTTTTCCCGGATTTCAGCCCATCATTTGCAGGAACCCACCCGGCATCTTCTGATTTACAGCCGTAGACTCGATCAACTGATGCGTGAAGACATGGATCATCAGGAAGCGTTGCTTTCACTCAAATTCATCCACGACGGCGCGACCCGCATGCGTAACCTGGTTCGCGATATCGAGCGTTACCTGGCTGCCGCCGAAACCCGGGGGCTGATGATTCAACAAAATACCCGGGCGGCGATGGAGATGGCCCTGTACAAATTGAACCGGCTGCTTCAACAAACCGGTGCAATCATCGAGGTGCAGTCGTTGCCTGCGGTTTATCTCGACCAGCCCCGACTGGTGGAAATTTTCCAGATTTTACTGGAAAATGCGCTCATCTACCGGTTGCAGCATGAGCCACCCCGTATCCGGGTCAGTGGCAAAAGTATCAGCAACGTTGCCCGCATCGTCGTGGCGGATAACGGCCCGGGCATTGCCGAAACGTATCGTCTGAAGGTGTTCGATGTCTTTGAACGCCTGCACAAGAATCCGGAAGCCGGCACAGGTATAGGGTTAGCCATCGTCAGACGCATCGTGGAGAGCCGACAGGGAAAAATAACAATTGAAACAGCGGATCTCGGTGGGACAGCCATCGTGTTCGAATTACCCGACGAATCGCCATCACCATGATCATTCCCAATATCCCCCCTTTCGACATACTCCTGGTGGAAGACGACCCCGCCGATGCCCATCTGGTTGAATTGGCCCTGAAAGAGGGTCGCATACGGGCGCAGCTATACCATCAACCGGATGGACGGGAGGCCCTTGATTTCCTGTATCGACTGCCCCCCTACACGGCAGCCCCCCGACCGGACCTGATTCTGCTGGATCTCAACATGCCCCGCATGGATGGGCGTGAGTTTCTCTCGGCCATCAAGGCCGATGAAAAACTGAAGGCCATCCCCGTCGTCATTCTGACCACATCCGATGTGGAACGGGACGTGGTGGCCTCCTATCAACTGGGTGCATCGGGCTATATCACCAAGCCGGTCGACATGACCCAATTCATAGCCGCCGTAGAACAGCTTGGCGATTACTGGTTCACCCTGACCCGTCTGCCCATGAGTAACAAAAAATGAGCGAGTCCAAGTTGATTCATATCCTGTTGGTCGAGGACGAACCCGGTGATGCCGAGTTACTGCGCATTACCCTGAGATCCAGCCGTACGTGCCGGTTTGATGTGACCCATGTCATGACCCTGGCCGAAGCCAGGCTGCAACTGGGTAAAGGCCGCTTCGATGTCATCATGCTGGATCTGTCGCTTCCCGATTCCACAGGCCTGGAAACGGTAAAGGCCGGGCGTGAAATGGCAGGCAAGTCTCCCATCATCGTGTTGACCGGGCAAAGCGACTTTGAATTTGCCTTGTCCGTACTGGATGCCGGCGCATCGGACTATCTGCTCAAGGAGGATATCCGCATCGGCGAACTGGTGCGCGTCATCCGCTACGCGATACACCGCAAGGAAATGGAGCAGCGTAACCAGTTACTGGCCATGGCCGTCAATGCTGCCTCCAAAGCCATCATCATCACCGATGCCGATTCACGCATAGAGTGGGTCAATCCGGCGTTTACCGAGTTAACCGGTTATGAACTGAATGATGTCCTCGGCATGATACCCGGTGCCTTGTGGCGTTCCGGCCTGCAGGAAAAAAGCTTTTACGAGCAGATGTGGAATTGCATCAGGGATGGCGGTAACTGGCGGGGCGAATTGATCAACAAGCGCAAGGACGGCAGTCTCTACCATGAAGAGATGAGCATTACCCCGGTTCCGGGAGAAGACGGCAAGGTGCAACACTACATCGGCATCAAGGAAGACATCAGCGTTCGCAAGATGGCCGAGCGGGCCGTCATTGCCGCAAAAGAGGCTGCCGAGCAATCCGCCCAGGCCAAGGCCAGTTTCCTGGCCAACATGTCACACGAGATCCGTACCCCCATGAATGCCATACTGGGGCTGAGCGAACTGGGCATGGAAGAAAACGCGCTCGAAAAAACCCGGCATTACCTGTCGCAAATCAACCAGGCGGCCAACAATCTGCTGGGGATCATCAACGACGTACTTGATTTCTCCAAATTTGAAGCCGGTAAAATCGTTATGGAGAACAGCAGCTTCAGCGTCCATCAGTTGATCGCAGATTTGGAGCAGATCATGCAGCTCAAGGCGGAAGCCAAAAATCTGGAGCTGCGCTTTACGATTTCGGAGGGCGTTCCCAAACGACTGGTGGGCGATACCCTGCGTTTGCGTCAGGTACTGACCAACCTGGTGGGCAATGCCATCAAGTTCACCGATCAGGGTTTGGTAGAGGTGATATTCGATCAGCGAGGCATCAGCAACAACCGGGTCAACTTCCACATTGTGGTCAGGGACACCGGCAAGGGCATGTCGATCAACGAATTGTCCCGCCTGTTTCAGCCTTTCGTACAGGGCGATCCGAGTACGACCCGCAAGTACGGGGGAACCGGTCTTGGACTCGCCATATCGCAACAGTTGGTCAACAATATGGGGGGTGTCATTCGTTGTAACAGCGAGCAGGGCAAGGGCAGTACCTTTGAATTCATGATCAGTCTTGGCGTTGACCAGTCAGTCCCCATGGTCTCCCGCGAAACCCGTCCCCGCGATACCCCGCGCAGCGGCAAGGCACTGCTGGTCGAGGATAACGCGGTAAATCAAATGCTGGCCAAAGCCCTGCTGGGCAAGCTGGGCATGAGCGTGGTTCTGGCCGAGGATGGCCGCAAGGCCGTGGACGCATTACGCCAGACACCCGAGGCCTTCGATATCGTCCTCATGGACATCCAGATGCCTGAAATGGATGGCTACGAAGCCACGCAAATCATCCGTCAGGAGTTGGGACTCAAGAAACTGCCGATCGTGGCACTGACGGCCCATGCCACCCGGGAAGAAAGGGATCGTTGTCTGGCGGCCGGCATGGATGATCACCTGCCCAAACCCTTCAGCAAACAATCACTGGCAGATACCCTTGGCAAATGGTTGGGATATGGCCCTGAATGAAGTCCTGTTCTGTCCTGGCCGCGCTGCCCTCCCCGGGGGCTTTACCGGGTTGTGCCTGGCCGCCTTGCCCCTGACTGGCTGACGGCGTGAGGACAGGGGTTTCATACTTCCGGGATCAGTCCCTTCTTCAATTCGTTGCCCTGGCCGGGGCGGCCTCCCCGGGTCTCTGGTTATTCTGGCGGGTTTTACAGGATCGTCTCGGGGTCGATCCGGTTGCAACACTCACCCACGAAACAGGACGCTGGGCCTTGTACTTCGTCCTGCTGTCCCTGACCGCGACCCCCTTGCGCCGGCTAACGGGATGGAACTGGCCGGTTCGCATCCGGCGTACCCTGGGACTGGCTGCCTTTGTCTACGCTTCGTTTCATTTCACCGTATTTCTGGTTTTTGACCATTTTTTTGACTGGAACGAAATACTGAAGGATATCCTGAAACGCCCTTTCATTAGCCTGGGCTTTGCCACCTGGGTCATGATGCTTCCCCTGGCTGCGACCTCCAGTCAGTACATGATGAAATGGATGGGAGGAAGCCGCTGGAGAACCCTGCACAAGCTTAATTACCTGATCGGTACTACCGGTGTCTTTCACTATTTCTGGTCGGTGAAACGCGATGTTACGCTTCCCGCCCTTTATGCCCTCGTACTGGCCCTGCTGTTTGGGCTGCGTCTGGTCAGACCCGAGCCGGTGCGACGGTGATTCACCCTTTTTTCGATTCCACGACAACCATGAGTAACGCACTCAGAGATCAACTACTCAAAGCCGGCCTGGTCAACGAAAAGCAGGTCAAAAAGGCCCAGCAGGAAAAACGCAAGGAAAATCGACAGGTGCAAAATAAACCGGCTACCGTCGATGCACGCCGGGCCGAGCGCGAAACCGCAACCCTGGCCAAGGCCGAACGGGATCGGGAGCTGAACCGGGAACGACATGAAGAACAGGAACGCAAGGCTGGCCGGGCGCAGATACGGCAACTGCTGGAGGCTCACCGCCTGACACCGGAAGCGGGTGAGATCCGGTTCAATTTCATTGATGACGGCAAGGTGAAAAGCCTGTACGTGTCTGAAGCCACCCGCCTGCGATTGACTCGCGGACGCTGGGGCATCATCCGGGTGGAGGGACACTATGAGATGGTTGAGGCGGAAATTGCGGAAAAAATGGCAGAGCGGGATGCCTCTGTGGTTATCCTGCTGAACCGTCGGGAAGAGAACGCGCCTGCAAAGGCTACGGATGATCCCTACGCAGCCTACGTCATTCCGGATGACCTGATCTGGTAAGGGTGATAATGCAGGAAAAAAACATATCGCTGATTGTTGCGACCGACGAAAACGGGATCATCGGTCGTGACGGGCACATGCCGTGGCACATCCCGGCGGATCTCCAGTACTTTCGTCAGGTCACCTGGGGAAAATCCGTCATCATGGGTCGAAAAACCCGTGAATCCGTGGGGAGGCCGCTACCGGGTCGGCAAAACATCGTCATGAGTACCGACCCCGGCTTCTACGCCGAGGGTTGCGAAACCGCGACATCGCCGGAATCCGCACTTGAGAAAGCCACCCACCGTGAAATCATGATCATTGGCGGAGCCCTGATCTACCCGTTGTTCTTGCCAATGGCCCGGCATTTTTACCTGACGCTCGTCCATGCCGCGTTCGCCGGTGACACCCGCTTTCCGGCATGGCAGCCACAGGACTGGCAAGAGGTGGCCCGTACCCGGGTCGACAAGGATCCCGTCAGCGGGCTGAGCTATTCGTTTATCCGGTTCGAGCGGATAGTCCTGCCGGACTCCGTCACTCTACATCGCCCAAGGCAGCCTTGAGCTTTCTCATGGCCGAGGTTTCAAGCTGGCGTATCCGCTCTGCGGACACCTGATAACGCTTGGCCAGCTCGCTCAGCGTCAGCCTTTCTTCGCCCAGCCAGCGACTCTTGACGATATCCCGGCTACGCTCATCCAGTGCCGCCAAAGCCTTCAGGAGACGGGCCTGCTTATGTTCGCCCCACTCGTCATTTTCCAGGGATTCCGATGGATCGGCATTCTCCTGGCTCAGGTAATTGACCGGTGCCGTGTAATCCTTGTCATCTTCGCCGTCGGTCGATTGGTCAAATGAGGTATCGTGTGCGTTCAGTCGGGTTTCCATTTGATAAACAGTTTCTATATCAACGCCCAGTTCGTCAGCAACGGTGGTAGCTTCCTCCCGTGACAGCCAGCTTAAGCCTGTCTTGAACTTGCGCAGGTTAAAAAACAGCTTGCGCTGAGCCTTGGTGGTGGCAATCTTGACGATGCGCCAGTTCTGTACAATGAACTCGTGGATTTCTGCCCGTATCCAGTGTACGGCAAAGGTAATCAGGCGAACACCCACGTCAGGATCAAACCGTTTAACGGCTTTCATCAAGCCGACATTGCCCTCCTGAATCAGGTCAGGGAGAGGCAACCCATACCCCAGGTAACCCCGGGCAATATGAATGACAAAACGCAGATGCCCCATCACCAGTTGCCGGGCGGCATCGAGGTCGCCCTCGTCGCGCAAACGAAAGGCGAGAACCTGTTCCTCTTCAGCAGAGAGACGGGGCAGGAGATTGACCGAACTGATGTATTCGTCTATGGAACCCAGCGTAAGGTTGGCGGGTAATGCGAGTGCGTTGCTCATGGTATTGACCTCTCAAGATCAGTGATGGGTAATTTTAGCACTCTGAGACCATGAGTGCTAACAAATTATCCGCTTTATTCCGGTTCCAGTTTTCTAAGCTGGTAGGCCACGACAGCATAAGAAGCACTGACACCCAGCAATACCGAAATACCGATGATGAAGGCCGATTCTTCAAGGCTCAGAAAAGACAGGGTAAACGGACTGCCATAAAGCTCCGCCAGTTCCCGGGCGGGTGCCTTTAGCAACAAAACCAGGCCATTGACCAGAAACCAGGCAGATGCCCCACCGCCAATGGCATACCAAAAGCCGGAATATAAAAAAGGGCGGCGAATGAATCCATCCGTAGCACCCAGTAACTGCACGACAACGATCTCCTCGTGCCGGTTTTCGAGTTCGAGACGAATGGTATTGCCCACACTGAACACCACCCCCATCGCCAACAGGATGCTGAACCCCCAGATACCCCGTTCCGCAATGGCCAGTACCGCCGACAATTTGCGAACCCACTGGGTATCGATTTGCACAAAATCGACTTCCGGCAGTTTTTCCAGCGAATGGGTCAGGTTTTCGAGTGCCTCCGTCGTCGAGACCGAAGCCGTCGGTGTCAGCCCGATCACGCCGGGTAACGGATTGAAATTGAGACTGCTCAAGGCATCGCCAAAGCCACTGTAGCCTTGTAACTCCCTGAGACCCTCCTCCCGGGTGACAAATCGGGTTTCCTGAATCAGCGGTTGTTGCCTGAGTTTGTCCGCCAGTCTGCTGCCCACCTCGTTGGAGATATCGGGCTTGAGAAAGACCGAGACCTGATAGCTCGCCTTCAGGTGGCTACTGGTGACCCGAATGTTCTTCAGCAACACATGGAAACTGGCCGGCAAGGCAATGGCGACGGCAATGACCAGCACGGTCATGGTGCTGGCCAGGGGCGATTGCCACAACCTTGCAGCACTCGAAGACAACAGCGAATACTGCAAGGCCAGTTGATCGCGCCATTTTTCCAGCCAGGGGAATCCTGGCAAAACGGAGCCCGCAAACGGGGCAGATTTTCGTCGGGCATTTCTTCGCACTGTTCGTTTGGGCATGACTCAACTCTCGGTCAGTAAATGTCCCTGATGCAACTGCAAGATCCGACACCCGAAATGACGGATCAACGAAATGTCGTGGCTGGCCACCAGTATCGTCACCCCGACCCGGTTGAACTCCTTGAACAGGTTCATGATTTCGATGGAGAGTTCGGGATCCAGGTTGCCGGTAGGCTCATCGGCGATGATCATGGGCGGTTTGTGCACGATGGCCCTGGCGATGCCAACCCGCTGCTGCTCACCGCCTGACAGTGACAGGGGATATCTTTTTTCCTTGCGCAACAAACCAACCTTGTCGAGTGCGGCCCGCGCCCGCCTGCCGGTATCGAGTGGGCTGTAGCCGGCAATCATGAGGGGTAGTGCCACATTTTCGAAGATGGTTCTGTCCTGTAAAAGCCGGTAGTCCTGAAAGATCAACCCCAGTTTGCGTCGCAACAGGGGAATCTGGTGTCTTGAAATGCGGCTGACGGGTTTACCCTCGAACAGAATCTGCCCCCGGGAAACCCGCTCCATGACGGGAATCAGTTTGAGCAGGGTACTTTTGCCGGCGCCGGAATGTCCGGTCAGGAAAATCATTTCCCCTCTGGCTTGTTGAAAGCTGACACCTGACAGGATTTCTCCACTCTCTGCGTATCGTTTATGGACATTGTTGAATTCAAGCATGTCGAGCCTTTGCGTTCCGGTCGATGGATGGGAGCGTTTTCAGGATATGGCTCACACGGACTGATTCGTTTTTCACTGCCAGGGCAGAACGGTACTGTATTCAGGGCCATGTCTTCAGTGAGTCAGTTTCCTTTGGTGGGTTTGAACCGACATCAGCATGCCAAAACCGGCCATCAGGGTGACCAGCGAGGTGCCGCCGTAGCTGACCAGCGGCAACGGCACACCGACGACCGGCAGTATGCCAATGACCATGCCAATGTTGACGAAGACGTATACAAAAAAGGTCAGGGTGAGTGCGCCTGTCAGCAGGCGGGCGTAGCGATCCTGCGCCTGTATGACGATGTAAAGGCAACGCCCCAGAATGAAGAGGTAAATGGCCAGAAGACTCAAACAACCAGCCAAACCGAACTCCTCCGCCAGTACGGCAAAAATGAAGTCAGTGGAACGTTCCGGCAGGAATTCGAGGTGAGCCTGGGTGCCATGCAACCAGCCTTTACCGTAAATGCCTCCTGAACCGATGGCAATCTTCGACTGGATGATGTGGTAACCCCGACCCAGCGGATCCCCTTCAGGATTCAGCAGGGTCAAAACCCGATCCCGCTGATACCCGTGCATGAAATGCCAGAGTACCGGCAGCAGGCTGCCCCCCAGGGCGGCCAGTCCCAGCAAATAGGCCCAGGGGATACCGGCCAGAAACACGACAGCCGCACCGGCACTGCCGACCAGAACAGCGGTGCCCAGGTCCGGCTGTTTGGCGATGAGCAGGGTGGGAACGGCCACCAAAAGGCCTGCAATCATCAGATGCCTGAAATGAGGCGGTGAAGGCTGACCGGACAAAAACCAGGCCAGCATCATGGGGGTAGACAGCTTGGTCATCTCCGACGGTTGAAAGCGCAACAGGCCGAGATCCAGCCAGCGTTGCGCACCCTTGCCGATTTCTCCCATGACCAGCACGGCGGCCAGCAGAATGACACCGGCCAGGAACAGGAACGGACTGTAAAACCGGAGGTGAGACGGGTGAATCTGGGCGATGCCTAGCATGATGGCTGTAGCCAGGGCCAAATGGGCCGCCTGTTTGACCAGCAAATCGACACTTTGCCCGCCCGCACTGTAGAGAATGATAAAGGCCACTCCCGAAAGCAGGAGTAACCCGCTGAACAGGGGCAAATCCAGATGGATACGTTGCAGGGGAAAACCCGGCGGGGAACCGGACAACCGTAAATGGGCCAGCAAGGGATCGGTGTTCATGGCTGTTGCTTGAGATATTGATCGATCACGGCCCGGGCAATGGGGGCCGCCACCGACCCACCGTGCCCCCCGTGTTCGGCAATCACGGCGATGGCGATCCGTGGATTATCGGCCGGGGCAAAGGCAATGAAGAGGGCGTGATCCCTGAGGGATTTGTCCACATGCATTTTTTTATAGTCCTGGTTTTGCCCTACGGTGAAAACCTGGGCCGTCCCGGTTTTGGCCGCGACCAGGTAATTCAGCCCGGGGGCAATGAGCTTGGCCGTACCCCGGGGGCTGTGTACCACATCGACCATGGCATCGGTCACGGCACGCCACTGCGAAGGCTTGAGTTCGACCACCGTTTCGGGACCCTGGCGCGGAAACGGATTTTCCGTTTCATAAGGTGACTTGAGTTGCTCGACCAGGCGGGGCTCCACGTTACGACCCCGGGAGGCCAGAATGGCGGTAGCCCGGGCCAGTTGCAGGGGAGTGGCCTGCACATAACCCTGACCTATGCCGGCAATCAGGGTTTCACCGGGAAACCACATCTGCTTGCGTTTTTTACGTTTCCAGTCACGCGAGGGAAACAATCCGGCTTTTTCTCCCGTCAGATCGATGCCGGTACGCTTGCCAAAACCGAAACCCTGCATGAACGTCTGCAACCGGTCTATCCCGATACGATGAGCCAGGTCGTAAAAATATACATCGCAGGACTCCACGATGGCCTGGTGCAAATCCACGCCGCCGTGTCCGGATTTACGCCAGTCACGGTACTTGTGCTCGGTATTGGGCAGACGATAATAACCCGGGCAGGCCATGCGCTGGCCCGGGCTTTGATCGATCAGGTTCATTCCGGCCAGGGCTACAAACGGCTTGACCGTGGAACCCGGTGGATAAGCCCCCCGGATAGCCCGGTCGAACAGGGGTTGGTCGGGATTGTTCTGCAAGGCCCGGTAATTATCCTTGCTGATGCCGTGAATGAAGGGATCCGGCTCGAAACTGGGTTTGCTGGCCAACACCAGCACCTTGCCGGTAGTCGGCTCGATGGCCACCACGGCACCGTTATAGCCACCCAGGGCATCGAGTGCCGTTTTCTGCAGGCGGATATCGAGCGACAGGTACAAATCAGCCCCCGCCAACGGTGCCGTGACCCCCAGTGACTGTATGGCGCGTCCCTGTACGTTGGTTTCGTATTCCTCATACCCTGTGCGACCGTGCAGGACACTCTCATAAGCCTTCTCGATACCGCTCTTGCCGATGTGGTAGGTTCCCCGGTACTGGGCCGGATCGAGATTCTGTAATTCCGACTCACTGATACGGGCCACATAACCAATGGCATGGGCCGTCAGTTCGCCGTACGGATAGGTACGCATGAGGCGGGTACGAATTTCCACGCCGGGGAAATAGGGCATTTTCACGGCAAAGCGGGCAATGTCTTCCTCTGACATTTCCAGACGGAGCGGGACGCTTTCAAAGCCCTTGCGCTGATTTTTTACCCCATCGAAACGGGCCAGTTCCTCATCGCTCAGAGCCAATAGTTGCTTCAAATCCTGCAGGGTCTGATTCAGGTTGCCGGTTTGTTCAGGGATCACCTCCAGACTGTAGGTCGCCGCGTTGTCTGCCAGAACCTCACCATTGCGGTCAAAAATCAACCCCCGGGCCGGTGCCAGAGGCGATATCTTGATCTGGTTATCCCGTGACAGGGTGGAATAATGCTCGTGTCCTGCCACCTGCAAATAAACCAGTCGCAACACCAGAACCAGGCTGGCGGCCATCATGAACAGCACACTGACCACGATCCGGTTGAGGAACGAACGGTTTTCCTGCAACGTATCCTTGAAGGTGAAAGTCTCCCCCATCAGGAAATGCCGTAGTAACGCCGTATCCGCCGGAGCAGGATCAACACCAGGGGCCACCCCATGGCACCGGTCAGGGATGGCATCCAGTAGACCCAGTTCATGGCCGGAGTGTCGCCCAGGCTTTGCGTCCAGAAAATCAACAACTGGTTGATGAGCAGGAAAAGCATGATCCAGAGCGATTGTTGAGGTAAGGGATACAACCTCAAGCGTTGATAGAGCCGGAGCCCGAAATAGGCCGATACCGTGTAGGCCAGGGCATGTTGCCCCATGACGCGACCGATGAGGACATCCGTCAGCAAACCCACCAGCCAGACCGTTCCCAACCCGACCCGCTCGGGAATGGCCATGGTCCAGTAGAGCAGCACCAGTGCCACCCAGTCGGGGTTGGCCTGAAACCAGAGTTTGGGCAGCGGCATTATGCGCAATCCCATGGCCAGGATCAGACTGAGGGAAACCACACAGAACACACGGAGCTTAATGGTTGGCATGGGAAGAATCGGCCCCGGGTGCGGGAGGCGGCGGCAGGCGGGACAGACGATCCGAGCTGCTCAAGGCGAGCAACAGTTCACGACTCCTGTCCAGTTGTGCCACCGGTCTGGCACTGATCTTGGCAAAGGGACTTTCCTGGGATGCAATCGAGGTGACGGTAGCCACGGGATAGCCATGGGGAAAAACGCCCCCCATGCCGGAGGTAATCAGCAAATCACCCACCTGGATATCTGCGTTACTGGAGAGATAAGGCAGTGCCAGCCGATCCAGATGCCCGGTACCCAGGGCGATGGTTCTAAGGCCATTACGGTTGACCTGCACGGGTATGGCATGACTGGGGTCGGTAATCAGCATGACTTCCGCGCTGAGCGGATTGGCTCTCAATACCTGGCCCACGACACCGTTGGCATCAAATGCGGCCTGGCCTGGATGTACGCCGAAACGGGTTCCCTTGTTGACTTCGACGACGTGTTCGTAAGGAACCAGCTTGATCGCCAGCAGTTCGGCAATCAAAACCTGCTCACCCACCTTGAAGGAAGAATCCAGCAACCCCCTGAGACGGATGTTTTCCTGTTCCAGGGCGGCAAAGGTGAGCAACCGGGTCTTGAGTACCAATGCCTCATCCTGGAGTTTGCGGTTTTCTTCCAGCAGGGTTGTGTAGGCGTTCACGGACTCGAACAGGTACTGAACCCATTTGACCGGGGCACTGATCATGAGTTGTACGGGATAAACCGTGACGGACAGGGAGGTTCGCACGGACTGGAAGGCACCATGACGCTCGCCCGCCATCAGTACCAACGCCATGACCACACACACGGCGAGGCGCATGTTGAGGGATTGACTGGTGGAAAAAATTTTCTTGATGGCCGGATTCCTTCGCTGCTGGAGAGGATGGGGTCGTCACCCGGGACAACTATTCGAGAGAGAAGACCGAAGGCCCCCTCTCCTCCAGCAATTCCAGTATGCGGCCACCGCCCCGGGCGACACAGGTCATGGGGTCTTCCGCGATATGAACCGGCAATCCCGTTTCCTCGGCGATCAGGCGATCGATATCTTTCAGCAAGGCACCGCCCCCGGTGCAAATGATGCCACGCTCGGCCACATCGGCCCCGAGTTCAGGCGGCGTTTGTTCGAGGGCAATTTTGACGGCACCGACGATACCCTGCAAGGGTTCCTGCAAGGCCTCCAGAATCTCGTTGCTGTTCAATACGAAACTGCGCGGGATGCCTTCCGACAGGTTCCTGCCCTTGACCATGATTTCCCTGACTTCACTGCCGGGATAGGCCGTGCCGATTTCATGCTTGATCCGTTCAGCCGTTGCTTCGCCGATCAGGGTACCGTAATTACGGCGTACATAATTCATGATGGCTTCATCGAGCCTGTCGCCACCGATACGAACCGATGCGGAATAAACCACGCCGTTCAGTGAAATGACCGCCACTTCAGAGGTGCCACCGCCGATGTCCAGCACCATGGAACCCTGTGCATCGCCTACGGGCAACCCGGCACCCAGCGCGGCTGCCATGGGTTCTTCAATCAAGTAGACTTCACGCGCCCCGGCCCCGGCGGCAGATTCCTTGATGGCCCTGCGCTCAACCTGGGTCGAGCCACACGGCACGGAGATCAGTACCCTCGGACTGGGACGGAATATCTTGTTCTTGTGAACCTTGTGGATGAAATACTGCAACATCTTTTCCGTCACGGTGAAGTCGGCGATGACACCGTCCTTCAGTGGACGTATGGCCGTGATGTTGCCGGGGGTGCGGCCCAGCATGAGCTTGGCAGCACTCCCCACCGCCGCGATGGATTTCTGCCCCCTTGCCCGATCCTCCCGTATGGCAACGACTGAAGGTTCATTGACGACGATACCCTGATCCCGGATGTAGATGAGGGTATTGGCCGTACCCAGATCAATCGACAGATCGTTGGAAAAAAAACCACGCAGGTGCTTAAAGAACATGAGCCTCGAACCATTAGAAAAAAGTTCCCTAATTTAACAAGCGGAATGAGGTTAGGGCAAGTTTATTGACCTCAGGCCCGGCGACGGGCCGCCAGCGGATGATCCGAATGAGGCCTGTGATTATCAAGACCCTGTATTTCGCACCGCCCGCCGTGGGCGATGTAGTCGCTCCGAAAATGCGTGATGAATTCCATCACCGTGTGGTCGATGAGGTAGGCACTGGTCAGATCGAAGATAACGGACTGTTCACGGGGCAAGCGGCTCACCTCGCTCTTGAGCGCGAGAAAATTGGAGAACACGGCAGAACCATCAACCCTGACGACGTAATGGCCGTCATCCGCTGCTTCGATGGTATAGGAAATTTTGAGCAGGTTGCGGACATCCACACCGTGCAGCAGGTGAATCAGTAATTCGGTGCAGATGCCCATGAATACACCGATCAATAAATCCGTAGCCAGCACACCCAAAATCGTTACGCAAAAAATAAACAACTGTTCCTTGCCAATTTCCAGTGCCCTGGCAAATTCTTTTGGCGATGCCAGTCGAAACCCGGTATACACCAGCAAGGCTGCCAATGAGGCCAGCGGGATTTCGTGAATCAGTTGCGGAAAGAAAACGACGAAGAAGGCCAGAAAAAGCCCATGAAAGAAATTGGCCCAGCCGGTACGGCCACCGTTGTTGACATTGGCCGATGAGCGCACGATCTCCGCAATCATGGGCAACCCGCCTATCGAACCGGCCACCAGATTGCCCACCCCGACGGCCACCAGGTCACGATTCAGGTCGGAATGACGTTTATAGGCATCCAGTTTATCGACTGCAGTAGCCGACAGCAGCGATTCCAGGCTACCCACCAGACCAATCGACAGCACAGACCCCCAGAACGGAGCCGTTCCGATCAGGCTGAAATCGGGAAAATAAAAACTGCCCATTACCTCATCCGGAATCGAAACCAGAAATTTTGGGCCCACAGTATATTCATGGTGAGGAAGAAAGGCCTGATCCGGAAGAAACAGGTAGACATGTTCGTGTTCTAGGTCAAAATATTTTTCGAGTGCCATACCCGCCAGGACGACGAGCAAGGGGGCCGGTATCATTTTCAGGTAACGGTTGTTGATCATCGACCAGGCAATCAATATGGCCAGCCCCACTAAGGCGATCATGATGATCTCCGGGTTGGCCTCCATGACACTGCCCGGAATCTCGGCCAGGGTTTCCAGTATTTCCTGACTCCGGGGTTTGACACCCAGCATGACATGGGATTGTTTGGCCATGATGATGATGCCGATGGCCGCCAGCATGCCATGTACGGCGGATGCGGGAAAATAAGCATTGAGACGTCCTGCCTTCAATAATCCCATGGCAATCTGAAAAAGACTGGCAACCACGATGGCCGCCAGGGTACAGCGATATCCCAGCAGGGCATCGCCATTACCCAGGCTTTGAACGGAGGCGAGAATGACCACGATCAACCCCGCAGCAGGCCCGTTGATGGTCATGCAGGAGCCATTGATCCGGGAAACCAGCACGCCCCCGACTACCGCCGTGATGATACCGGCCATGGGAGGAAAACTGGAGGCCATGGCAATGCCCAGGCAGAGCGGTAATGCAATCAGGAATACCAGAAAACCCGAGAGGACATCGTATCGCCAGTTTTCCTGCAATCCGGCCCAGCCGCTTTTGGGTTGATGGGGTGGTGATGAGACGGGAACAGTAGACATGGTTGGGTGTGTGTACTTGTGTGGATAAATACACACAACCAAGGCAAATAGTGAGCCATCACCGGCCATCATGACCCGGTACACCTCGAGCCTTCGCCGCCGGACCAACGCTGGTTTATATGAACGCTTGATGGTTCAAATGAACCAGCTTGCAGGATATGGCCAAGGCTCGACATCGGACAGCCCACTCGTAGCCTCGATGCAGCGAAGCGAAATCGAGGGATTACGGTGGATGTGATGATGATTATGGAATTACCGGGAATGGATAGATGTGATGATGATTATGGAATTACCGGGAATGGATAGATGTGATGATGATTATGGAATTACCGGGAATGGGTACAGGAGACATTCTGGCTAGCCGTCCCGGTTCAAGGTCATCGCGGCACTTGGCCTGGTGATCCCGCTGCGGCCAAACCTCGATTGCGTTTCACTTCATCGAGGCTACATCGGAAGGCGGCCATTTTTGGGCTGAACCATGACCAAGGCCGTCTTTGGGTCTGTCAGGCCGCCTGGGGGATGCTGCCCACAACGGTTATGCCGATGTCATCGAGAATGGCAAGGTCGAGTGCCGAAAGCGAACGGACATCTCCCTTGCCCAGTGAATCCGCCATGAGATGGGTGTTTCCGGGCAAATCGAGATGATAGTACGCCGAACCATCCCCCAGGCTTTCAGATGCCAAAGGAACCGGGCCGCCATGCACGGCCTGTGCTTCAATGCCGGTAAAAAAGGGTGCGCCGTCCACAAAACTGACCAGGCGATCAAACGGGGTGCTGTGCCCGGCATCAGACGCGGACAGGTATCCACTGAAGCCCAGGGTATGAATCAGTTCATGCGTCATGATGGTCATCAAATCATATTGACCTGCGGTCGGCGGCGCGTCCGGGTTCAGATTGAAAGACCGGATATGGGTCATGTTGAGGTAGATCACGGCATCGGCTTGTTCGCCATTGGGGTCGATGCCGGTCAGACCCTCCACCTGGAATACGCTGCTGGTGTCCGCACCGTTCAGTTGATTCACCAGTGCAGCCGGTGTGGCCACGGTCGCAGGCGATGCCTCGGCCAGCACGCTGGCCAGTCCCCTGTCCGGTTGTACCGACAAGTCAAATGTGCCAAGGGCTGAAACATACTGACCCATGTCCTCCAGGGCCTGGTTCAACACCAGCCTGATTTTGTCGGTATAGCTACCAAACGCGCCAAGTGACACCGTGTAATCGAATCCGTCAGGGTCGGTTGCTGCCGTCGGCACGGTCTCTGGTGCAGTCGTAGCGGGCAACGTCGGTTCCAGTGAGGATACAGGGCTGTCATTGAGGTAGATGCCCTGCCCTGTCAATACAGCACGTGTATCGAGATCGGCAAACCGTAGCGAAACGCCATCATGTCCCCCGGGAATGTCCAGGGCGGCCAGCAACACGGAACCGGATCCTTCGTAGATTTCAAGCACACCCTCACGGTTCTGATACCTGAAGTCGCCGAAGTCGCCCGGCAAAATGACCGTATCAATCCCTTCGGTCATCCGGATATCGCGTACGCCATCGGCCAGGGTCACCACACGGACATCCGGGTAGAACCACCAGGCCAGAGCATCCACAGCATGAACGGTCACGCCGTTGACTCCGGCGGTGTAAGTCTCACCCGGTTCCAGATAAACATCCGTCAGGGTGAATGTCGCCATTCCTCCGGCATCCAGGCTCACATCCCCCCCGCCATCTTCAAATTGCAGCGAACCGGTTTGATCGGCGGCTATTGCCCAGTCGAGTACCACCTGATCCGTATCGGTTTGCACCTGGACATGAGTACCTGCCGTCCTGATCGATAAATCCTGCCAGGAACGGGACAGTACGACTGTCTCCACCTGCTGATCAACCCTGACCGCATAAAGTCCGTCCCGCAGTTTGACGGTCTCATTACCGTCCGCGCCCTTGAGGGTCACATCGCTGTTACCGAGGGTCGTAATCCGGTCGGGCAGCAATTGAACGGTGTCGTAGTGAACCTGGGCCCGGCCATAACCACCCAGACTGACGGTAACAAGACTCCCGTCAGCAAAGGCGAGCCGGGTGCCGGCAACGGATGTCTGTAGCGTTGCGACGGTACTGCCCGGACGACCGCTCGCCAGGGTAACCCGTTGGCCCAGCGTCTGAATGTCATAATCGAACAAGCCACCCGGGAGGGTGACATGCTCCACCCTGCCGTCGATGGAAACCCGGGTGACCCCCTTGGTCAGGGTCACGGTTTCCCTGCCCGCCGCCCCGCTAATGACATCACCGGATTGAGCGGTATAGCCTTGATCGGCGGCCAGCACCACTGCCTTGCCGGACGGTTGGGGGTTGGGCCTGAAAAGGCTTCCCCAGTCGAAGGCAAAAAACCAGCCCGGTTTATTGAAAAAATTAAACGCGAAACTGTTCATCAATCAAGACCTCGATTTTCATGTAGCGACTGTGTTTTCTACGATAAGCGGTGTGGCGACCCGGGCGGGCCGCCCAATTGTTCTGATCCCGAACCGGTTAAACCCTGAAACTGAGGCTGGGATCCCCTTTACGGTCACTCAGCAGAAACAGGGGATGCAACAACATGCCGGCGATAAAGCCTCCCAGATGCCCCCACCAGGCCACCTGTGCCGAGGGATCGCCACTGCTGAGGCCGGTCGTGGCCTGGTAAAGCTGTATCATGACCCAGATGCCCAGAAACGCAATGGCCGGCACCTTGATGAACAGGGGCAGAAAAAACACCCAGATGATGATGCGGGCATACGGAAACAAAAAGAAGTAGGCCCCCATAATGCCGGCGATGGCACCCGATGCCCCGATCGTGGGGATATTGGATTGCGGATTGGCCGCTACATGCAAAAGACCACCCAGTATTCCGCAGGTCAGATAAAACGCCAGAAACCGGAACCCGCCCATGCGATCCTCTACATTGTCTCCGAATATCCAGAGCAGCCACAGGTTCATGACGATATGTAACCAGCCGCCATGCAGAAAGATACTGGTGATGAAAGGACTGTAGTCGTTCTGCGGAAAACCGACCTGAGCGGCCCATTCCGGATAGGCATACCGGGCAGGTACCAGTCCGTGCAGATAAAAAAACTGATTCAGGGCTCCCTCGGGCAGCCATTCGGTAAAGGCAAAAACCGCAAAGTTGCCCAGAATCAAGGCCCAGGTGATCCAGGGGGTATAGTGGCAGGGAACAGTATCGCGGTAAGGTATCATCAAGGCCTCCAGCCAGTACACTGGCCATGGGTAAGGATAAGGCTCACAATCACCGGCCTGCCTCCTGATGAGGCCCGGTAAGGATCGGGTCACGAAAACCCCTAGACCATTCATCCTGCTTAAAGTGCCTTGTGTGCAGGCCACAGGCTGAAGAAGGTGTGAACGGTCACGCCCTGCGCGGATATCTGTCAGTTTTGCGTCAAAAGGGCGCGGTAAACCGCCAGTATCTCTTGGGCCACCCGGGTCAGGGTAAATGCCTCGATGGCGCGTTGTCGACCGTTTCGACCCATCCGCCGTCTGCGCTCCGGCTCCTTGAGCAGCCCCTGTATCGCTGCGGCCAGGGCCGGTGCGTTACGGGGTGGTATCAGTAGCCCGTTCCAGTCATGGCGGACGACTTCCCGACAACCGGGCCAGTCGGTCGTGATGATGGGCCGGGCCAGGGCGGCGGCCTCCAGCAACACCCGGGGGATGCCCTCC
>Ga0172376_10000437_pt1 | contig 53855 bp, 42 predicted proteins | sample Lak35m_FD_121114 | JGI IMG/M metagenome (GOLD analysis project Ga0172376, IMG submission 121114) | Freshwater microbial communities from Kabuno Bay, South-Kivu, Congo - kab_092012_35m | ecosystem: Environmental > Aquatic > Freshwater > Lake | place: Democratic Republic of the Congo: South-Kivu...
AACACTGCCAGCATCTTCCCGCAACGAGACAACGCGATCGGCAAACTCGCTGACGCAGCTGTCGCGAATCAAAGCGGCAAAGCAGATGGCTTCGTGCTTTCTCAAGAAGCAGCCGCTGCGTTGGCAATGCTTAATGATCGAGTCGACGCGGCCTCAGATAGCGGCAACGTGCATCGCTTGTTCTTCGGACCGCTGCTTAACTCGCTATCGGGGATGAGTAATGCGGTTGAGCAACTGTTGGGCGATAACTTCAGTGAGAGCATCAAAAAATGGAATCTCTTGCGTCGTCGTGGAGCAGATGCCGAGAGTGAAAATTCGGCGGACGAGGACGCTAGTAAGAATGCTGTCGAGAGCTTCTGGAAGAACCTGGGGAAAACGTTGATTGGTGCTCCGAGCATGCTGTTGGACATTATCGACAACATAGATGCCGAGTCCGTCGAGCGACCTCAAGATGGTCAACAGCCAATGCCCAGGGGCCAGCAACCCAACTCAAGGCCGGCGGTACAACCCGGTCAGGCTGACAACGCCGCGATTTCCAAAGAGAAGCAAGCCTCCAAATCTGCGACGGCTGTCGTTTTGGAGAAGCAAGCCGCCAAAAAGAAGCAGCAAGAGCAAGAGGCCCGCGTTGCTCGCTGGCGTTTTGGTCGTGGCAAAACGCCCACTCCCTGGGACGATGGTGTGGACCTCGACGATAAGTCGTCCCCGTGGTCTGCCCCGGCAACATCCGCGTCGAGTCATGCTGAAGATCACGAGGACACGAGCCTGTAATTCGGAATGCTCAGTTGGCTCGTGATCGCCGATATGGGATCGTCTCTGTCCGAGTACAACGTCCACGTTGACTCATTTTTTCACGCCTCCCTAGAGTCTCGCTTGTTGCCCAATGGATTGGGTGGAACCACGGACTTCTTGCTGGGCCTTGATTGAACTTTTCCGCATGGACGCGACGCGCTCACTTTCTGCAACTGACTTACAACGACCCCGGCGCTGGGTGGGGGCGGTGTTGTTGTCGTGGTTGGCGACGGCGGTAGGGTGTGAGGTCTTAAAAGGCACCGAGCCGATCAAACCGACGGCTTTCAAACTGCCACCGCTCGTGACTCCCAAAGAGGCGATGCAGTTCGAGATTGTGTTCGTCGATCGGTTGGCCGACGACTCACTCATGGGTGATTCGTTGTGGCGTGAGATCGACCAAATTGCCGATATGCCGCCCGAACAACGCACTCGGTTGCGCAAGTACGGTTGGCGGATTGGGCATGCCAGTTCGCGACCGCCGCGAGTCCTGGAACAGGTCCTCGAAGTCAGCTCTGGGCGCTCTGAAGTGATCGATCGAGATCGCAGCATCACCCGTCGAAAAGTGGGCTTGTTGCCTGACAGTGATTTGCCGATCGAATTGACCGAAGTCTTGCCGGTGTTGGAAGTCCCCGTGGATCGCAGCGACGAACCGTTGCGTTTCCAAAATGCCCGTGCGGTATTGCGAGTCCGCGTCGAGCGTGAACAAGACGGCTTGGCACGGCTGCATTTCCAACCGGAGATTCACCATGGCGATGCGTTGCTGCGACCAGTTGCGACTCAGTTCGATTGGGTTGTTCGTCAGCAACCGGAGATCACTCCGCTATTCGATCAGCAGTTTTCGTTAACTCTCAATACTGGTGAGCTAGCCATTGTGAGCGCCACCGAAAGTGACATGCCGAACGCGGGGCGTAGCTTCTTCCGCTCGATTGAGAAGAGCGGTCAAATGCAGCGCTTGATGATTGTGCGGCTCGTTGAGATGCAGAGACTCAAGCCGCTCTACGACCGTTGAGTCGTGCCGAGCCAATCGGTCGCGAGGGAATTGCAACCATGGTGGTTTGCGAGCCCATCGTGTCTCTCTCATGAAAACCTCGCTGAACAAATATGCGACGCCGGTGAGGCCTTCGGAAGCCGGGCCTTGATGACGACACCGTGAGTTCTGGGAAGACGGATAACGTCTGTGCCGAGGTTGCCGCATTCGTGGGAACGTCCCACCGTCAATGGGCGTCTTGCTGGATCGTGGCGGCGCGGCCTCATGAGCACGATTCGTCGCCGTCGATGACTGAGCGTTCTCTTGGTACGCCGAATGCAATCAAAACGGGTAGACTCCGCTCGTCCGGGCGATCTTCGGAATCCCGCTACACCCAACAGGCAAGAAGGAACACACCATGCGCAAACTCAGCTTCACTTGGCGATTTGGAGTGGCGCTGGCCGCTACGACTCTCATTGTCGCCGTTCCTGGATTAGCCGATGACAAGAAGAAAAAGATCGATGCTAAGCAACTGATGCTTGAACCACGTCGACCAACGCCGCCATCGAACCCGCCACAACAACCCAAGCCGCAGCCCACGGTTCAACCTCGGCCACAGCCTCAGCCGACAGTTCAACCTCGGCCGCAACCGCAACCAGTGGTGCAGCCGAAACCACAGCCGCAACCAGTGCCACAGGTGAAACCACAGCCGCAGGTTGTGCAGCCCAAGCCACAACCTCAACCGATTGCACCGCCGAGAACTCAGTCGCAACCTCCACAAACTCAGCCAGCGGGCTCGTCTGGTTCGTCCAAGCCGAAGGTCAACATTCAGCAGTTCATTCCACCTCAGGGCCAGCCGTTTGTGCCTCCTCAAGGACGGCCGCAGAACACGACTTCTAACTCGACGTCGCGTTTCCGTGACGACGACCGTCGTCGCGATGATGACCGGCGTCGCGATAATGATCGCTTTGATCGGGATCGATTTGGTCATGACCACGATCACAATCACGGTCTGAGCAGCAAACAAGTCATTCTTTACGGTTTGCTGCGTTCATTGTCTTCGCCGCAGCCGCGACCTGGGTACTACTACGGCTATGGTCCGGCGAGCGGCTATCGTTCGACCTATTATGGCTACAGCACACCCCCGACGGTGATCTACACCCAGCCGCAGCCACAGACTGTGATTGTGCAACCACAACCCGCGCAGCCGGTCTATCAAGCCGAAGACCCCAGCATTGCGCCACCCTCGAACGAACCGCTTTATGTGCCGACTGCCGACCAGTTAGCGGAGATTCCTGATGCTCCGTTGCGCGACCTTTTGCTCGAAGCGATCAATCATTTTGAGACCGATCTCAATGAGCTCACAACGGGTGATTCTTGGAAGAAGCACTTACAGACGAGCACGATTGGTACGCTGTTGACTGAGAAGGATGGTCCGCCGAATGCCGCCACGCGCGAGCGATTGCGGCGCATCGTGGTCGGTTTTGATGATCTGAGCCGCGATTCGAAGTACCGCCAAGTGACTGACATGTGGGGCTTCAAGACGTTGCGCGTGGGCTTGAAGGTTTATTCCGCCGAGCCTGAGACCAAGCTCCGCAAACAAATCGCTGGAGCATCGTCGGCACTCGACCGAGCTCTCGACAGTGTTGATACCGGCGACAGTTGGAAGAACCACTTGCGGTTGTCGCACTTACGATCATTAGGAGAGACAACGGACGCGAATCGCGCGGCTCGTGTCGAAGAATTGACGGCGCTTGTCGATCGCTTTGACAAAGTCGCCGAGAACGAGAGTTATTCAGTCATCTCGACAAAGGCGGGTTTCCAAGAAGCACGGTTCATGCTGAAGGATTACGTCGCCGTGATCAGCTCGCCGCAGGGTGCTGATTCGCAAGACGTTGCCCCACCAAGTCCCAAGACTGAAGATGTCGCCCCGCCGTCACCGAAAAAAGAGGACGATCTTGTTCCTCCAACTCCAGAAGCACGCGACCAGTTAAAGCCGACCGAATGAAGTCGCTCATTGGTTGTCATACCGACCGCGCGGATGAATCACACGCACCGACAACATGGCGCGGCTCGTGTGGATTGATTCGCGCGGTCGTTTGTTTTGCCGATGCGAGTGAGCCACCGACGCCGTTCGCTTATACCTCGCATGATCCGAGATGCGGTGCTGGCGACCGTCGCGACGCCCATCTGGATGTGGTTGCTGCGGAGGCTTCTTCTTGGGGGCGGGTTCGGACAAATGCCCTGCGCTAGCCGTCTGCAGGATCAATACCGCTGCTCGCCCTTCTTGGCATCACTTTCCCTGGATTCTGCCATGCCTGAGCCACTCATCGACCGCTTCGGACGATTGCACAACAACTTGCGCATTAGCGTTACGGATCGTTGCAATATCCGTTGCTTTTATTGCATGCCCGCTGGCGATGTGCAGTTCATGAATCGCAAAGAACTGCTGACCTTCGAAGAGATCGAACGCTTCGTCCGCGTCGTCGTGCCACTGGGAGTCAACAAGCTGCGACTTACCGGCGGCGAGCCGCTGGTGCGCCGCGATCTGCATGTGCTCGTGCGTCAGCTCGCAGCCATACCAGGTGTCCAAGACATCGGCATCACCACCAACGGGATTCTCTTTGCCGAGCAAGCGCAAGGTTTGTTCGATGCCGGACTGAGACGGATCAACATCAGCCTTGATGCACTCGACCCGGTGAAGTTTCAGGAGATCACACGGCGCGAAGGCTATGAGAAAGTCGTTGAGTCCATTCTTATCGCCAAGCGTGTGGGCTTCGAACCAGTGAAGGTCAACGCCGTCTCAATTCGGGGGATGACCGAAGATCAAATCGTGCCTTTCGGCCACTTCGCGCGCGAGACCGGCGTAGAGATTCGTTTCATCGAGTTCATGCCACTGGATGCCGACAACGCGTGGGAACGCGACAAAGTGCTCTTTGCTGCCGAGATCATTGAGCGTCTTTCTCAGGAGATCATGCCACTCAAACCGTTGGGGCAGCGCGACCCGCACGCGCCGGCGACCGACTTCGAGTTCGCCGACGGCCATGGGCGCATCGGCTTTATTGCCTCGGTGAGCCAACCGTTCTGCATGGACTGCAATCGCTTCCGTATCACCGCCGATGGCAAGATTCGTAATTGCCTCTTCAGTCTCGAAGAGACCGACATCAAGGCGCTGTTGAGAGACGGCGGGACTGACGACCAAATTGAGCAAGCCGTGCGAGCCAGTATCGCGGCTAAGAACGAAGGTCACGAAATCAACACTGCGCGATTCATTCAGCCGGATCGTCCAATGTTCTCGATCGGCGGTTAACGCTGGTCACGCTCATGACCAACGAAAACAGCCCTGCCGAGTCGGGCGCGGCAGGGCTGTTGTGTGTTGTGGCAGCGTCTTGGCGACGTGCTCGCGAGGCTTAGTTCGCTTCAGTCTTGGGCTCTGCTGCGGCTGGTTTTGTCTCTGCGGCCTTCAGCTTTTCGTTGGCGGCAGCCAAGTCCGCTTTCAATTTGTCGTTTTCGGCTTTGGCTTTTTCAGCTGTCGCCTTGGCCGCATCCGATTCCGCCTTCAATTTGGCCAAAGTGTCAGCGAGTTCGGTGTTCTTCTTGTCGGTTGCTACCAACTTCTCGTTGGCGCTACTTAGTTCGACAGCCGCTTTCTTGGCTGCACCTTCATTCGCGGCAGCCAGCGCGGCTTGCTTCTTGGCTTCGGCAGCACTGACTTCAGCAGCGGCTGTGGCCTTCTTGGCCTCTTCCGCCGCTTTTTGTGCTTTCGCGACTTCCTCTTTGGCCTTTGCTTCGGCAGCAGCGGCGACCTTGGCGGATTCGTCGGACTTCTTGTTAGCGGCAGCGGCTTCGGCCTTCGACTTCTCGGCGTTGGCTTTTTCAGCCGCGGCGACTTTCGCGCTCTCTGCAGCCTTCTTGTCTGAGGCGACGGATTGGGCCTCGGCCTTGGCTTGAGCTGCCTTCGCTGCCAAGAGTTCTGTCTTCAATTTGGCAATTTCGGCGGTGAGCGTCTTGACCTCCGCCTCCGCCTTGTCGGCGTCCTCGGCTCGTTGCAGGGCCGTGTGGTACGGCAGGAGGGTCGGAGCACATGTCGGTGCTGCTTGAGGAGCACACGGCTGCGGACAGCAATCCTTCTTGCCAGCTTGAGCGGTCGCTGAGTTCATCAAAACGGCTGCAAGGCTCAGGGCTCCAAACGCAAACTTCTTCATGGGTTCTGCCTTCTCTGAAATCTTATGGGAGGGTGAGTGCTAGGCGGGGTCGAGAGTCGCGCGATCGGGCCCGCTGCGCCTGCGATCCACGATACCGACAAAGTTAGCTCAACTAACCTATCTTCGCGGGACTTGTGTCTGACATTCAAGCCTTCGACTTGGTGGCTTTGGTATGATCCTGCCGACGATACCGGCTGACCTGCCAAGCACACGCAACCGAGCACGGGTCAGTTGGTGACGGCGAGTCACTCGAACGTCGCTCACCTCAGTCAGTCGGAGCTTCTTGTGGCAGCAGGTGCCGGTTGAGCTCAATGAATTGATTTCCCCAATAATAACGGTCGAGCAGGCCCGTGGTGTCTCGTCCCAGGGCGACGTAGGCCGCGAAGATGGCTTCGATCGTTGCGAGTCCCTCCTGTGGGTCGTTGAAGACCTTGGAGACTCGCGGATAGGCCGTTTTCCAAACCGGTAGTGAGCGAACTGGAAGCTGCGTGAAGAACGGTTCCATCCGCTGAGCCAACCGCCAAGTTCCATCAAGCACCAGTAAGCCTTGGGGGGCATCTGCGGGACTGAGCAGGGGGCCGCCGATGCCAAGCCGTACATAGCCGTCGATGGGTTGTGGGCCCCGATCGGGGAACGTCCAAAACACGAAATCAGGGTGTGAACGCAACGGCTCGACCGAGCACTTTTGTCGGTTCTCGCGCGGATGCACGACGATGACAGTCGGAGGAAGAACGTGACTCATGAGCGACAACGATGCGAATGAATGAGGCCATGAACAAGCGACGGATCATCGCCCGGAAACACAACGAGACGTTGAACGCTGCTGATGACAACGTCCAACGTCTCGCAAGAATGAACCACATGCTGCGAACAAGTTATGCCTTCGCCGCCGCGAGGGCCGCGTCGTAGTTCGGATGCTCGGTGACTTCGGCGCAATATTCGACGTGAGTCAGCTTGCCGTTGCCATCAGCGACGAACACCGCGCGGGTCGTCAGGCGATCCAGCACGCCGCCCTTGATGAGCACGCCGTAGTTCTCGCCGAACTGGCTGCATCGATGGGCGCTCAACGACTTCACATTGGCGATGCCTTCTGCCCCACACCAACGCTTTTGGCCGAACGGCAAATCCATGCTAACGACGAGCACTTCCACGTCGGGCAAGTTCTTGGCTTCGTCGTTGAAACGCTTCGTTTCCATTTGGCAGACGCCGGTATCGAGCGACGGCACGGTGCAGATGATGCGCTTCTTGCCAGCGCTATTGGCCAAGCTGATGTCGGCTAAGGTGTTGTCTTGCAGTTTGAAGTCAGGTGCGGCATCGCCGACCTTCAGAGCCGCGCCGGCCAAGTCGATCGGGTTGCCTTTAAACTTCACTGCGCCACTACGGATGTCTGCCATGAATGTCTCCTAGCGAGGGGAATAGATCGCCAAACGGCGAGGTTGGTTGAGCGTCTTTTCCGGCGATTTTCAGCTTTCGGGATCAAGCCGGGCTGTCAGCGGGCGGGAGTATGGCGAGCGACCTCCGACCGTCAACCTCGCTCCAGGAACGCTAAGCGGTCCATCACCACTTCACTCGCGCGTCAGGGCTTCATCCAAATTCAACAGCAGATTCGCGACGACGAAATGCGCCGCGACCTCTGCTTGTTCGAGCTTCTTTGCCGACCTCTGGCCAATTGCATTGAGCTTCGCGACGTCATGCTGGGAGTCTCGGAAGTGAGCCGCCGCACGATCCCATTCGCGCCGCAGAACGACGAGTTCACGATCGGTGGCCTCGCGCGAGAGCACGCGCTGCACGAGCCACCGTAATTGCGCAGCGACATCTCTTTCCGTGGTGACTGTGTCCTCAGCGAGCTTGCGTGAGGCCTCCAAGACCGTGCCATCGTTGAGCATCGTCAGCGCATGCAACGGCGTATTGGTCCGAGTCATGCGGGTTTCACAGACGCGGCGTTGAGCACTGTCGAAGAGGAATGTCGGTGCACTCGATCGCCTCCAGAAGGCGTAGACCGTGCGACGGTGCTGCGCGGCTCCTTCGCTCGGTTCGTACCGATAGCGACCCATGAAGAGTTCCTCCCAAACTCCCGGTGGCTGATAAGGCCGAACAGGTGGACCACCGATCGCTGCGTTGAGCAAACCACTCGTCCGTAACGCCGCGTCGCGCAACATCCAACTTGGCCAGCGGAATCGAGACGCCCGAGCCAGCAAACGATTGTCGGGATCGCGCGCGAGCAACGCGTCGGTTACATGGCTTGATTGCTGATAAGTGCGGCTCGTCACGATCAGTCGGATGACGTGCTGTAAATCCCAGTGATGTTCCATCAATTCAACAGCGAGAGCATCGAGCAACTCGGGATGAGTCGGGCGTTCGCCTTGCAGGCCGAAGTCGTCGGGCGTTCGCACGAGTCCCGCTCCGAAGAACATTTGCCACAACTGATTGACGATGACCCGCGCGGTCAGAGGATTCTCGCGATTCACAAGCCACTGCGCCAGGTCGAGCCGCGACTGCGTTTTCTCGGCAGGCAGCGGCAGCACTGCGGAAAGTACGCCGCTCGTTACTTCATCGCCCTTCTTGTTCCACACACCTCGTTCGAGCACATGTGTCTTGCGCGCATCTTTGCGTTGCCCGAGTACCATCACTTTCAGCGTCCCGGCTGCCGCCTTCACTTCGGTCAGTTGTTTGTTGGCACGATCAAGCAACACTTTGGCTTGTTGATAGGCCGCGTGCGTCGACAAGAATTGCGCCAGCAACCGCGCTTTGAGCTTGGCCGGAAGCTCGCCTCCTTGTTGGACGATGTCAGACAATTCTTCGAACGGCATCTTGTCGAGCTTACGCACCGCGTCGCCCGGTTGATCAGTGACGGAGACTCGGAAGCGACCGATGTTCGCATCACCCGTTGTCGAGCGTTGCAGCATCACGAAGAGGAGTTCTTCATCACTGGCGATTTCCAACGGTTCGGCCAGCGCGAAGACGGCGACATGCGGTTGCATCGCGTCGTGTCCGGCGGTTGTCCAACCGTTGCGAGGATCGTCGTCCAATGTGTCCGCGACCTTGCCGTACTCGCGCGCTTTCGCTTCGTTCTCGACGTCCGCAATCGCAGACGCGATTACCACGTCTTTGATCTGCGATCGACCGCGCTGGCGGATCTGCAACTTGATGTCCGTGAGAATGAACTCGCCGCTGGCTCCGCGCGACAACTTTCCGTTGGTGTGAGAAACATGCGGAAAAACTTCGAGCCGCACGCCGGTCAGTGTCATCTTTCGTGTCGGCATCGGAGCGATCAGCCGATAGTCATCTTGCCGGGGATTCGCTCCGCTGGCTTGGACGCTGCCATCGGCCTCGGCAGTCAGTGTCGTGCCTTCGACGGACAGTACCGATGACGGCTGAAGCGGCTGCCAAGCCACAAAGACGGGCTCGTTTTTCAAACGCGACGTCTGCTGGGCGAGCCATTGTCCGAACTCGGCTTCCGCAGCTTTGAGAGCGGCAGTCTCGACGGGCTTACGGTCGTCGACAATCCGCTGCGCTTCCTGCACCGCGCGGGCGGCATAGGGCGACTGATAGCTCAACAGTGGCTTGGCTCCGGGGCCGGCTCCGCCGTCTTCGTCGATGCTGTTGAAGAACGCATTCAACCGGTAGTAGTCAGCCTGTGAGACCGGATCGAACTTATGGGAGTGGCACTGTGCGCAGCCCAGCGTCAGACCGAGCCAAACGGTGCCGGTCGTGTTCACTCGGTCGAGCACATAGTCGATCCGTGACTCTTCGGGATCACGACCGCCCTCGCCGTTCGTCATGTGATTGCGATGAAAGCACGTTGCAAGTACCTGTTCGGGCTTTGCTTCGTGCAAGAGGTCACCAGCGAACTGCTCGATCGTGAATTGGTCAAAGGGCAGGTTTTGATTGAAAGCCGCAATAACCCAATCGCGCCACGGCCAATTCGTACGCGTGGCATCGCCTTGAAAGCCATCGGTGTCGGAGTACCGCGCAGCATCGAGCCACCACATCGCCATCCGCTCGCCGTAATGCGGTGATTTGAGCAAGCGATCGACGGCTTTCTGCGGTGATGAATCGGAAACGAACTGAGCAACTTCCTCTGACGTAGGCGGTAAGCCTGTCAGATCGAATGAGAGCCGCCTTAACAACGTGTGCGGTGGAGCGAGCTTCGAGAACGCGAGTCCCGCCACTGCGAGCCGCTGGCCGACAAAGTGATCGATCACATTCTCTGGCGTGTCTTTCGGCAGAGCGTTGATGGGTTTTTGGAAAGCCCAATGCGTGCCCCACGGAGCTCCCGCCGCGATCCATTGGCGAAGCGTCTCGACTTCTTTCTGAGTCAGCCGTTTGCGCTGCGACTTTGGTGGCGGCATCAATTCGTCGTCGTCGTGTGAGGAGACGCGGCGCAGCAGTTCGCTCTGATCTGGCTGACCGGGCACGATTGCTGCACGACCATTGCGTACATGCAAGGCGGCTTGGCGATCATCAAGTCTCAGATCGGCCTCCCGATGACTGGCATCGGGTCCATGACAATGAAAGCACTTGTCCGACAAGATTGGCAGCACGTCGTTGCTAAAGCGGATGTCGTCCGCGTTCACTCGGTTCGAAATCAAGCCGACGAGCAACACATGAAGAATGAGCGTACGTACTTGCATGACGAGATTTTCTACAGGAGCCGAGGCGCGTGTCGGTTTGAAGGGGGCGAGCCCGTCGAGATTTCGTAACGAGTTGCCGGCGAACGTGATGTTCCGGTTCGCTCGCGGTACTTTGGCCGCGCGGGATTCAACCTCAAAGCCAAACGGAGGAACTCATTGTGCTCTCGACTCGGTTACGGCGCGGGCTCGCGCTCATCACGGCAGCCTGGTGCCTGACAACGTCCATTCATGCAGATGACAAATCGCTCGCTGCTTTGTTGCCGGAGTTGCATCTCCTCGAACCAGCGACATCGTCGCCCATCGTGTATCGCGAAAGCAGCATTCTGTTGAAGACGGCTGCCGATGGACCGCTCGTGGCGCGGCTTGCGTTTCCCGCCGATGAGATCATCGAAGTTGCTGCAGCCACTCGGCAGCACAAGTTCGTCATCGGGAGCGACTGCAAGCTCGGTGACGACAAACGGACGCTCGTCTTCTCGAACCCTGGCGTGATCGCTCCACTCTCGAACGCAGATCTCTATTTGCCGAAGGATGCACCCCACAGTTATCGGCATCGAGTCGGCAATCCCGAGCAAAACCTGCTTTATCGACCGGGTAAATGGTTTCACGAACGCAACGTCGAAATCACTTATCACCGCAGCCTGACCACGCAACAGGAAGCCCCTGTCAGTGATCTCTTGCCCAAGACGATTGCTCGTTTGAAGGCCGGGGAAGCATTCACGCTGGGAGTGAGCGGCGACAGTATTTCGACGGGACTTGACGCGTCGGGGTTGTTTCAAGCACCGCCCTTGCAGCCCGGTTATCCCGATCTCGTGGCAGCTCAATTGCAGGCGACGTGTGGCTCGAAAGTGACGCTTAAGAATCGAGCCGTTTCTGGTTGGAGCATCGTCAACGGCCTCAATGATCTCGACAAATTGCTCGCTGAGAAGCCGCAGTTAATCATCGTTGCTTACGGCATGAACGATGTCGGTCGTCGTCATCCGGAGTGGTTCCGCGAGCAAACCAAAGCGTTCATTGATCGGGTGCACGCAGCCGATTCGACGATTGAACTCATTCTGGTTGCCCCGATGCTCGGCAACTCTGAGTGGGTGCATACGCCACGTGACATGTTCGCGAAGTACCGTGACCAACTGCGTTCGCTGACCAGTCCTGGTGTCGCGCTGGCCGACGTCACGCTCGCTTGGGAACTGATGCTCAAACACAAGCATGATCTCGATCTCACAGGCAACGGGCTGAATCATCCCAACGATTTTGGGCATCGGCTTTACGCGCAGACCGTGCTGTCATTAGTGCTGAAGAGACCGTAAAGCGGCGACGCGAGTGAATGGTACGCGGGGATCAGTCACTCGCGCCGCTTGGCCCATTGCGCAATTTCGTGCAGGTCAACGAGTCGTGCCTCGGGATCGGGTTGCAGGCAGCGGCGCAAAAACGCGGCGATGTCGCGTGGGAAGTCAACGAGTGAGGGGACTTCCCACTCCTCGTGTTGCTGCCGCACGGTGATGACCGTACGACCGGTGATCAGCGACTTGCCTGTCAGTAGGCGGTAGGCCGTGCAACCTAGCGCAAACAGGTCGACTCGCTGATCAATGGCATCGCCGCGCAGTTGCTCGGGAGCCATGTATTGCAAAGTACCGGAAATAGTTTGCCCATCGTTCGCGAGATCTTCGACAGGGTTGGCCAGCCCGAAGTCCATCAATTTCACGACACCACTGGCCGACTGCATGATGTTCGAAGGCTTGATGTCGCGATGCACAATTTGCCTGGAATGAGCGTAGTCCAGGGCCGACGCCACTTGCCCGATGGTGCGCCGGAAACCGTCCTCGGACAGCGGTCCCGAGTGACGGACGATTTCTTCGAGACTGATACCCTCGCAGAACTCCATCACCAAGAAGTACGACCGAAACGCATCGAAGCGACCTAGCATGCGCACGATGTGTGAATGATCGAACTCGCGGATGACGCGGGCTTCGTTCTCGAACATGCGCAGGGCGCGCGCGTCATAGACCAGTCGATGACTCATCATCTTTAATGCCACAATCCGACCGGTTGCGAGTTCCTCGGCTTGATAGACGATCGCCATGCCGCCTTTGCCGAGTCGCTTCACGATGCGATACCCTGCGAGGACTTTGCCGGTCAGCGCGTCGCGACCTTGTTGCCCCAATCGATCCGCCAACAAGGCCGTCAACATCCGACTGACGATGGGATGCTGCGCGGCGACACGCTCAAAAGCTGGTTGCGGTAAGAACAACGTACGCACGGCGTCCTTGGCGATCACGTTCGCCGTACGCGGTTCATCGGTCAGTAAAGCCATCTCGCCAATGATTTCTCCGGCGCGACTGGTCCCGAGTAACTGCCGTTGTCCTACGGAATCAGTGAGCGCGATTTCCACGGCTCCCGATTCGATCACAAAGAGTCCGTCGCCAGGAGTCCCTTGTTGAATCAATGGCTCGTCCTTCGCAAAAGCTTGCTCGCGAACCTCTTGTTCAAGCTTTTGTAGGATGGCATTGGGCAGCAACGAGAAGGGCCGATGCTTCGCCAATCGCGCGGTTGGCTCAATGAGTTGCGACAAGACTTCGGTCGAGCCTTCGCTCCAGTCACAACTAGAGTCTGGGTCGTTGCATGTCGACGAGTGACTGTCCACTGGATTGATGACGGTGAGCGCCTCAGAAGTACTGCGGGGCGGCGGCACAGACACATCCGTGGTCGACAGACTGCTGTGAGAAACAGGCCGACGTCCAAACCGTGCTTGCAGCGATTCGCTTAAGTCTGGAAAGCGAGCGCAGTAGTCGTCTAATTGCGAAGCATCCGCAGCGACTGAAGACGCGAGATTGAGTGCCAGTTCATGACACACCAATTCTGCCATTTCGCAGACCAATGAACCATCAAAGCGTTCACGCAACGTGTCGCAGTACAACTCAGCAGGCAGTCCCAGTCCTCGATTCCAACGCAGCAGTTGGTCGGCCAAGAACACATCTACGCAGTCACGGAGAGAGAATTCAGGATGCGCTTCGACGAAGCGCGGTGCATCAGCAAGGCCATCAATGCTGTTCAAACAAACTTGATGGAACAACGATGCTGCGGAGTTGGCTAAGAGTGGATGGTTCGAGGCATTGACGATCCGCGTGACGAGGTCGGCGTCGGCTTCCGGCAGATCAGGATGGTCGGTCCTCGAAACGAGCATGCGTTTGTCCTCACGGGAACAGCAAATACAGAGCAGCAGTTCGGGCGAGGAGCATCAGAGCACATCGGCTAGGTGGTCGCGACTGTGAACGCCACGACCGCCTTGTTGTCATTGATTTGAGTCGATTCAGTTGCGACCAACTGGCGAACGATTTCTGCTATGAACATGCTTTGCTTGGCGGACGAATTGGCTCTTAGCGACCCACAAGAGTGGACGTTAACCGGCCCGATCGGTTGTTCGGATTAACGGCTCGTTAGGCCATCAAGAACGCACATAATTTGTGACTGGGAATTGCCTGAAGATCTTGGTTGTGGCGTTTGCATGCGAAGGTTCTGCATGAATCGTGCTTTGTGTCTGCTGGTCTGTTTGCTGAGTTCGATGGCATTCGCGGCGGAGAGTCCGCTGGGGGAATTCGATTTTCGGAAGTCCGAAGTCGCTGCCCATTGGAAGCCGCTGCATGACATCGCGACATTGAAAGCAACGACAGACGGGTTATGTGTCGAGATCAGTGGCAGCGATCCGTTCTGTATTGGTCCCGCGCTGGATTTGCCGATGGGCGTGCCGCTGCTCATGAAGTTACGTCTCCGTTCTGAGGTGGGAGGCACCGGACAGATATTCTTCGCTCAAGGTCCGATGACCGAAGCTCAGTCTGTGCGCTTCGCGGTTCCGGCGGGGCGCTGGCATGAAGTGCTCATGCCGCTACCAGCGCTTGGCCCGCAGTTTCGATTCCGATTGGATCCACCTGGCGATCGTGGAACCTGCCACATTGAACGATTGACGTTTCACAAACTGTGGCAAGTGGCGCCTCCCATGTGGGAACGCCCCGAACGACCGCAACTTGGAGCGAATTCGATAACTCTTCGTAGTGGCCAGTTCGTATTGAAGCACGCTCCTGCAGGGGTAGGTGAATTCGAGTTGTGGTGGGGCAAGCACTTTCTCGCTTGCGGTCACAATCGCGCGCTACTTGGCCTTCGAAGCAAGGGCGAGACGCAGTGGCTTGATCTCCACCAGCGCGCTCACGTCACAGTGCAAGGAGATGAGCGAAAGCTGCTTGTTCGCGCAACTTTCTCGGATGAAGAGGGGGCGAAGTGGCTACTCTCTCAATCCTTCGAGAGTGGCGCTGATGAGGTTATTAAGATTACCACCAGTTTGTTGGTGGATAAGAACCGAGACCTCGTATTTGCTCCGTTGTTGTTGCTGCATCCGGGATTGGGCACACACGGCGGACGCAAATCGCAAGGTCTGTTAGCTGGAGTTGAGTACCTCGAAGATGAACCGAGTAGTTCCACCGCTGATATCGAAGGGGCCGCGTCGAAGCGACTTGTTCCAGATGAGATCAAGCTGACGTTTCCGCTCATGGCGATCAGTGCTGAGCGGCATTACGTCGCGCTCAGTTGGGAGATGCATCCGCAAGTCTCCGCGCTCTTCGACAGTCCTGATCGAACCTTCCGGTCGGGCTCGCATGTAATGGGTCTCATTGCACCCGGCTCCGATGGGATGCGGCGCGAAGATGGAGCACTCTTTCCATTTGAGCCGACAACGCTGGTTGCCAACGAACCACTGGTACTGCGAGCGATGCTCTGGGCCGGTTCCGGCGAGACCGTTGTGCCGGCCGTCAAGCAATACTGGCAGCAGCAGCAACCTCTGAATTTGCTGCCAACAGCCGAGACGCAAAAGCTTATCGACAGTTATGTGCCGCTCGCGGCAGCCGGTTGGCTTGAGACACCATTACGCCATGACGCACGTTTCGCGCATGCAATCGGCGCTGGCGACTTTCATCACCATCAGGCTGGCGATGCTGTTTGGATGATGAACTGGCTTGCAAATCGTTCGACCGATCCAGATCTCGCTGCACGACTGCGAGTGGCAGCCAATGAAGCGGGCCACCTGATTCCAGTATCTCAAGAGTATTTCTCGAACATCGGCCATTTGAGACAGCCAGTCTTGCCGCTGGTTACGGGACACGTTGCCGATGTGCTACCGCACGTTCGGCAGCACGGCATCAACTTGTTGAAAAGCTTCGATGCTGATGGAGTCGTTCGTTATCGACCAACGCCCGGACGGCCAGACTTCAGTCGTACACAGCCGAATCGCGAAGCCAATGGACTGCATGCCGCCGTTGTTTGTGAGCTACTCAACGCCGCGCTGTACTCGGGCGATCGCGAGTTACTCGCGGAGTCCTTGAAGGCGATTCAAAAACTCAACCGGTATGACGGGACCGTGCCACGAGGTGCTCAAACTTGGGAGATTCCGCTGCATACTCCTGACATCTTGGCGTCGGCGCATCTCACCCGAGCCTACTCATTGGGCTATCAATTGACCGGTGATGATTCATTTCGTGAGCGTGCCGACTATTGGGCCTGGACCGGAGTCCCATTTGTCTATCTCCGCAATCCAGCAGCGCAGCCGATTGGACCCTATTCCACGATCGCAGTACTTGGGGCGACGCAGTGGCAAGCTCCGGTTTGGATTGGATTGCCGGTTCAATGGTGCGGTGCGGTCTATGCCGACGCGTTGCACGTTCAGAATGGAGAACTCGCGTTGCTTGCTGGTCGCATCGCACTGTCTGGTATGCAGCAGGTCTACCCACACTGTCATCCGCATCGAGGCTTATTGCCAGATTCGTTCAATCTTCGTACTCAGTCACGCAATGTATCGGACATCAACCCCGGCACTTTGCAACCACTTGCGATGAAACTCACAGGCGCCGGTGTGGCCTATCAAGTGAAGTGCTTGAAACGTGACGATCAATCGATCGTAGTGCATGTACCTGGCGACTTGTCCGACGTTGTGATTACCGCGAATCAACTGTCAATCGAATCAAGATCGACAGTCAGTCAAGAGTACTCCGTGATCATTCACGGTCTCCCCGCGCAGCCGCGAATGACAATCAACGACCGTGAGGCCGCGCTGGTCGAACCCCATTTGTGGTTGCCTCAAACTGGCAGTGTTGTTGTTCGCGTACGAGGCATCTCAAGAATCTCGTTCGACTGGCAACGATAAGTTCGACACACAACATTGCCGAATCATATGGGCATTCATTCCCGCTTACTCGAAAGGCTGACCAGTATGCTTCGAAAGCTCTTGATTGTGCTAACCTCCGCAACGCTTGCTGTGATTGGGGTAACTGCACATGCCGCTGAGCCAGCGCCGAGCTTCGACTCGCTGCTCCGACGTGAAACACGATCCACCTTTCGTAAGGTCGGTGATTACCTGACGACCAATCCTCAAGCGTCAGACGCTTCGCAAGCCTGGAAGTGGTTTTTTATGACCGCGATCGAACATCGTATCGAGGATGATGCGATCCCATTTGCTGAACAGTTTTTGAAGGCAGACAAGCCCGATCCGTTACTGCGCACTGCGGCGCAACAAACCCTCATTCTGGGAATGGCGCGTGCTGGCAAAGCTGATCAGGCGGTCGAACTTTTTCAGCAGCATCTACGTTTCGCACGGCTGCAGAACGGCCGTGAACTTGCGGATTTCGGCCAACAGCTGGCGACTGTGCTACGAGTTACTGGGAATTTTGATGCTTCAAAAAAAGTTTTTGAAGAAGTTGCTAATAAGTTTTTTCTGGATGGTGACATTCGAGCGACGTGTGAAAACAAAATTGCGAAACTCGAATTGCTTAATAAGTCAGCCCCGGCCATCGACGCCAATGACACGAAAGGCAAACCTTTCGGTCTAAATGATATGAAGAATAAAGTAGTAATCATCGACTTCTGGGCAACAAACTGCGGTCCGTGTCTTGAAGAGTTTCCGAATCTAAAAGCGTTACATCAAGACCTACACGCAAAGGGGCTCGAAGTGATCGGAGTCAGCCTCGACGCTGATACGGCCTTAGTTGATGCGTTTTCACAGCGTTTACAACTGCCTTGGCGGATGATTGTCTCAGAGTCAGTTGTCGAGCAGCTTCGACGACGGTACTTCGTCCGAAAAATTCCGTCTCTGTACGTCGTCGCTCAAGATGGCAATCTTGTCCAATATGATGTTCGTGGCGCGGACTTGCGTGAGACCGTCCAAAAGCTTCTCGATAAATAGCGAAATTTGTAGCGTTTCCGGGCGGCCGATGTCGCGGCTAGTCAATTCCTGGTTTCTTGACACCGTAAAGACGCAGGACTACAAGCCTTGCTCTGTGCCTTGCCGACTTCGGTGAGCGCAAAATGACGGAATCTTGGTAATTGCGACAAATTGAGCTGTGCTTCTAACACGGTGCGATAAACGGTCGCGATCCTCAAGACGGGCAATGCCATTACCACTCGGAGAGCATCGACTCGCTGAACCAGTGTCGGAAAGCAAGATCAATGGCCAAGAAGAAGACCGCAACAAAGAAAAAAACAACTGCCGCCGAACGCTCCAAGCCAGCCGCCCCTGTTCGGCGAAAAGCTCCGTCTTCTGAGGCCTTGCTTCCGCAGATTGCAAAACTTGATCAGCAGATTGTTAAACTGCTGAACGATCGCACGGCCCTCGCTGTTGAGTGGATTTCAACGCAAGAAAACGTCCGCCAGGCTCTGTTCACACCACAAATCGACGACAGCATGGTGGTCGCAGTGCAGCAGGCGAGTTCGGGGCCAGTAAGTTCCGATGCCCTCCGTGCGATCTATCGTCAGCTGATCAGTAGTGCTCGTAGAAGTGTCCGTACACAGCGAGTGGCATATCTTGGTCCTGCTCATAGCTACTCGCATCAAGCTGCGATTGAGCGGTTTGGTGAATCGGCCGACTTGATACCGGTCACAACGATTGCTTCTGTTTTTGAGGAAGTGAATCGTGGTCACGCTGAGTTTGGAATTGTACCAATTGAGAATAGTACCGATGGTCGCATTGTTGATACGCTGGATATGTTCACTCGTCTGCCGCTGCGGATTTGCGGTGAGGTGCAGATTAGCGTGCAGCATAATTTGGTTGCAAAATGTAGTCGTAGTGAAATTGTTGAAGTCTATAGTAAGCCGCAAGCCTTCTCTCAGTGCCGAAATTGGCTCAATCGTCACATGCCGCATGTGCGACTGCACGATGTGACAAGCACTTCGACCGCTGCTCAGTTGGCTCGTGATAAGCCTGGAGCTGCTGCGATTGCGAGTTCTAAGGCTTCTGCTGAGTATGGGCTGAACGTGATCGCCGAGTCGATTCAGGATAATAAGAATAATATCACGCGCTTTGCGGTAATTGGGGACTTAATCTCTAATCCCAGTGGTAGTGATCGTACGGCGCTCCTATTGCAAATTCCTCACAAGCCTGGCGCGTTGGCGGACGCGTTAGCCATATTCAAAGAGAATAAAATCAATCTGAGTTGGATAGAGTCGTTCCCGTTGCGCCAGCCAGAAACAGGATATTTGTTCTTTTTGGATTTCGAAGGTCATCAAAAGGATGCGAAAGTCAAGAAGGCTCTTGAGTCCCTGGCTAAGCAGGCCGTGCGTTTAGAGATTTTAGGCTCGTATCCGCGATGTGATATGGTTAACTAGTATTCTTTGAGTAGTCATCGCGGGTGTTGCAAATGTGGACTCCTTGCGGTTTTGATTTAACTCATTTTATGGTCCTTAATGTTATAGAACGAACAGATGCGTAAGAAGATGGTGGTTGGTAATTGGAAGATGAATACGACTTCGTCTTCTGCCAAGGAATTGGCGACACAGATTCGAGAAACGGCCGGGCCGCACTTATCGGCCGTTGATGTCGTATTTTGCCCTCCATTTCCGTACCTTTCGTTGGTCTCTGGAGTGATTTCTGGCAGTCAAATTGGGCTAGGAGGCCAGGACGTATCGGCTAGGTCTCCCGGTGCATTCACTGGAGAGAATGCGGCAGAAATGCTGCTGGACGTTGGTTGTGAATGGGCCATTATCGGGCATAGTGAGCGTCGAACTTATCACGCCGAATCTGATGCTGTTGTTAATCAGAAATTGAAACGAGCTGTGCAGCTTGGGTTGTCTGTTTTTCTGTGTGTTGGGGAGCGAAAGGAAGAGCGGCAATCCAATCAGACAGAAGTCGTCCTTGAGACGCAGTTGTCAGGTGCTTTTTCGGAGATCGACTTGAGTGTCGTGGCCAAAGTGGTCATTGCCTATGAGCCAGTCTGGGCCATTGGGACAGGTCTTGTTGCTACTAATGAGCAGGCTGAGTCTGCTCATGCGTTTATTCGTGGTTGGCTGAAGACGCGGTATAACGCTGAGGTCGCGGATGGCATGCGGATTCTTTATGGCGGCAGTGTGAAGGCGGATAATGCTTCCGGTTTGCTTTCGCAGCCAAATGTGGATGGTGCATTGGTGGGTGGGGCGAGTTTGGATGCTCATGGCTTCGCTTCAATCATACAGTCAGCCGCGCAATGTTCGTGCTGCTAGGTTCCATCCTTCGCGGTTTTGAATAACAGAGAGTTGCCACTGATGGCTACGTTTTTTTATATGCTCACGATTGCGATGAGCCTCTTTTTAATTCTGTTGATTCTTATTCAGCGTGGACGCGGGGGGGGCCTGGCTGGCGCTTTTGGTGGCGCAGGCGGGCAAAGTGCCATTGGTACCCGCGCGGGGGATGTGTTCACTCGTATTACCGCAGTTTGCATCGTTCTGTGGTTTATTCTAAACGCAGTGACTGGTGTCGTAATGCGGAGTGAAGAGAAGCGTCGTGTTCCGGGTAAACCTGCGGTCAACGTGAACGCGAATCAGAAGAGTGAAACTACTGCCAAAGCGAGTAACGAGGCCGAAGGTGGGAAGGCTAGCTCGAAGGTCGAATTGGATGACAAGACTCCCGCTCAGGGGCGTGCAAGCGATGGCTCTGCTGCAGCAGATTCGGTCAAGACCGATGGCCCCGATGTTAAAGATTTGAAGAATGATACGAAGTCTGAGTAGTTTCTACCGCGGTGCGTTTTTCGCTCCAAGGTTGCATTCGCCGGTGCTAAGCGTGCCTCTTATGGAGACAGTAGAACGTGCTGATGAGCATGACGGGTTTTGGGCAGGCTTCAAAGGTGACTTCAGAGTATGAGGTGTCGGCCGAAGTAAAGACCGTTAATAATCGGTTTTTGCGTATTTCGACTCGAATGCCCGATTGCGTTTCCTCGCTTGAGGCTGATGTTGAGCGGTTGGTCAGAGAATCTGTTGCGAGAGGCACAGTAAATATCAATCTGCGGATCGTTCCTGTAGGGCAAGCCGTACGATATCGTCTCGAATCAAACCTACTCTTGGATTATTGGCAGAGTATTAATGCTGTAGCCGGAAGCTTATCAATTAGCCCGGACGCGTTGGCTCCAGGCCTTCTTTCTCTACCGGGTGTTGTGAGCGATCGACTCGGTGATCAATTTGATCCTCGGGAACAGTGGCCGTTGATTCACGCAGTCCTGTCAGGAGCATTGGCAGCGATGACTCAGTTTCGGAAAGCCGAGGGACAAGCGATGTCCGAAGGGCTTTTTGAGTTGTGTCAAGAAATGCGAAGGCAATTGGAGAAAATCAAAGGACGTGCTACAGCGATTGTCATTGAGCATCGGGATAAGTTGGTGCAGCGTGTCTCGGAGTTGCTCACTGGTCTAAATGCGTCAGTGATGCCCAGCGATGTTATTCGCGATGTGTCTATCTATGCTGATCGCTCAGATATCAATGAAGAGATTACTCGTCTTGGGTGTCATATTGATCAATTCGAGAAATTGTTGGCAGATAAAGAATCTCAGGGCCGACGCTTAGATTTTTTGAGTCAGGAAATGGTTCGCGAAATTAATACAATTGGCTCAAAGACCGCCGATGTGCGGGCGGCGCATGCTGTGGTGGAGATGAAGTTAGCAGCTGAACGAATCAAAGAGATTCTACAGAATGTGGAGTAGCGACGTTTGTTGGAACTTTGGGGATCAGTAAGAGGCGATGATTGAAGTGAGCAATAACTCGGACCGCGGTCAGCAAATTGTGATACTGTCCGGGCCAAGTGGGAGCGGAAAATCAACGATTGTGAATCGGTTGATTGAGGAGTGTCCGGTTAAGTTGGTGAAGATGATTTCTGCAACTACTCGTAGTAAGCGTGTGGGGGAGATTGACGGAGAGGATTATTACTTTATCTCGGTCGAAGAGTTTGAGCGACGACGCTTGTTGGGGGCGTTCATTGAATGTGAGAACGTGTACTCGTCTGGTAATTGGTACGGAACGTTGAAGTCGGAACTCAATCGGGCGGAGAAGGCTGGTGGCTGGGCGTTTCTAGAGATTGACGTCAATGGTGCATTGCGTGTCATGGAGATCTATCCCGAGGCGATTTCAATCTTTGTGCGGGCTGGCTCAGACAGTGACTATGAGACTCGCCTCCGCGGTCGCGGAACTGAATCGGAAGAGGTGATTCAGCGTCGCTTAGCGAATGCACGCCGTGAACTCGAATTAGCTCATCATTATCGATATCAAATCTGCAACGATCGACTTGAACGTGCTGTTGCAGAGATTATCCAAATCTTAATTGCTCATAAAGGGGAAGTGGTATGCACGAAGAACTGCTAGATGACACGCTGGTTGACAAAGTCGGCGGGCGGTTTCGTTTGTCTGTGCTAATGCAGAAGCGATTGGCTGCGTTGAATCGCGGGGCTCGACCCTTGGTTGATATGCGGACCAAGAATCAGATTTCGATAGTGATTCAGGAGATTTTACAGGATAAAATCTACCTTGATACGACTGGTACGCTTGTAACGACTGCTGATGGTGAGCAGAAGCCTGACGTTGCATCGAATGATGGTGGCCCAACGGGCGACGATATGAAATGAACATTAAGAGAGAGATGCGGTAATGAGACAGCCGACGTGATACGTCGGCTGTCTCATTTGCCGGTGGATGTCGAGTTGTCCTGTTCGGGCGCGTCTTCCAAGACGACTCGTACTCCTACCAGCACATATCGTGTTGTTCGGGAATTCCAATTGCGGAAAGACGATCGACAGTAGAAGGGCCAAGTATGCCAAGAACCACCACGGCGAACTTTGACGTCGCCGTCAATCGGACCTTGAGGATCGTCTATTGGAGATGTTGAGTAATAGTTGGCGTCATGCCAGTCAGAACACCATTCCCAGACATTTCCGTGCATATCGTATAGGCCCCAGGCATTGGGCTTGAAACTGCCGATTGGGGCTGTGAATGAAAACATGTCGCTACTGCTTGTTGCAAAGGGCATCCATTCCGGAAAGACTTTACAGGTGTCGGCATCGTAAATGGCGGCATGTTTTGATAGCTGTTCGGGATCGTCTCCGAAGTTGAATCGTGTCGTGGTTCTGGCGCGGCAGGCATATTCCCATTCGGCTTCAGTAGGCAAACGGTACTTGCGTCTTTCAGTCTTGCTCAACCAGTCACAGAGCTGTACCGCATCGAACCAAGTGACATTGACCACTGGGTGGGATTCCTCTTGGGCGAATCCTGCATTGCGCCAAGAGTATTCGAGCTTGCGTCCTTCGAAGGCGTTTGTTTTAGGATTATATCCCCACGCGCCATTCCCATCGGATTCGGCGTCTGTCTTGTGTCCCGAACGCTCAAGGTATACTTTGAATTGTCCGATCGATACTTCGTGCGATCCTATGTAAAAGGGTTTGTTGATGCGGACTTTATGAGCAGGGTACTCGTCATCGATTCCTTCGATGCGACTAGGGTCGTAAAGAGGAAAGCTCATTTTTAAGGCATGTTTGGGCTCATTGTTCCCCATTACAAATTCGCCTGCTGGGATCCAGTTGAGTTGCATGCCCAATGAGTTAATAACAGTCTTCTGGGGTTCTGCTGCAGAACAAATGCCCGTCGCAGTAAGGACTGTCGCGGCCCAACTGGCGATTAGAAGCGGCGACCAAATGCAGATCTTCATGGATGGCTCTGTTGAGGCAGGCGAAATACGGGCGACATACGATCTGGCGTTATTGCCGAGAGATGTATTGAGTCCGATCTTGGTCTGGGAAATCTCTGCCAGTTGTTGAATTGAAGTTGGGTAGCGATTTTCGTGTGACCAAGGTTTATTAGCCAGCGGCTTGGTACATGGGCGGTGCGGTGACGGGCGGATGGTCACGGAAAGATTATATATCCTCAGGGCGTTGTTACCAACGACTGAGGTTATTCACGTTGAACTTTCAGGCGTTTTAACCATGCAGATGAACTTCAATGCTATCCCCACCCAAGATGAGCTCACGCAAATACAACGTGATCTCCGCTTTTATCCCGTGACCACTCAATGTCCGGTGGTGCTGGCTCCACGACAGATTGAGCAGTTCAATCGTGATGGGTACGTCAAAGGCTTGCGAGTTTATTCTGATGACGAAATGAATTCCGTACGGAGTTACTTCGATAGTCTACTGGCCCGGGTCATATCTGCAGGTGGTGATAGTTACTCAATCAGCACTGCTCACCTAAAGTACGGGCCTGTCTATGATATAATTACTCATCCTAAGATTGTGGCGCTTGTGCAAGACTTGTTGGGCGACGATGTGATCGGTTGGGGGTCCCACTTTTTTTGCAAGATGCCGCGTGACGGCAAGGCTGTCGCATGGCATCAAGATGCTAGCTATTGGCCGCTTACTCCGTCGAAGACCGTTACTGTTTGGCTCGCTATTGATAAAGCGGATCTTGGAAACGGTTGTATGAAGTTCATTGCAGGTTCGCACCACTTTGGCCATCTCACTTATCGCGAAAGCAGTGAAGCCGACCATAACGTGTTGAATCAGACGATCGACAATGTTGAGCAGTATGGCTTTGAAGTCATCGACGAACTCGAAGCGGGAGAAGTGTCAGTACATTCCGATCTCTTATTGCATGGATCGGATGCCAATGATTCTGATCGACGTCGCTGCGGACTAACACTGCGATATTGTACTCCCGACGTGAAAGCGGGCAGCAACTGGCATGCGAAGGGAGTTGTTGTAAGCGGCAAAGACTATTCAGGGAATTGGGCTAATCCACCGCGACCTATGGCAGATTAGGAGTATAGCGTTTGTCAGTCCCATGAGTGGCGTCGATGAATTCGTGGTTCGTATAAGCTCGATCGCAACATGTGTGCCTGGCGGTTAATCAGCGGCAACTTCGTGAGGTGGTTGGCCACGCTGTGCATGTCGAATTCGTGTGGACGACTTGAAGTTGAGGCCGCTCAATGTTTTTAGCAACAATTGTGATGCACGACGATGGCCTTCATGGAGGAGTCGAGTGCAAGATCCGTCGACCCATTCATCGACTTCACATGCTTTGCGGGCGAGAGTCCAATAATCCCAATGATCAACAAGTAGGAGTCCGCGCTTGTGAGCGACTGCACGAATAATGTCGACATAGGCTGGAAGGTCCGAAAACTCCTCATGGTCAGCAGCCAATAACATCGGCGGTGTCGAAAGGACCAATAGGCAATCGTGTTCGTCAGCTCGATCTGCAATATCGTGGAGCGCTCTCTCGAAGGATTCTCGTCCGGCGGCGGCGGTGACAACGTCTTGCAGGCCAGGCATGCAGAAGACGACGTCGGGGCGAAATCGATTTAGTCGTGACGTCATCTGATCGCGCAGCTTGAGCATTGAGGAGTCGGTAATTGTGATATCGACCACTGCTTCAGCGGCACGATTTAGCCGCGCGCGAAGTATGTCGCTGAAGTACTCGATGTAGCTGCGTCTCACCATTTGTGGTGCAAAGCCGAGACAGTCACCCACAAAAAGCCACGTTCGCGGCGATGAGCCTCGAAGGTACTCGCGCACCAGGTCGTCAGCCGACTCAAGAGTCGACGATTTCTCGGATGCCGATACGAGGGAGTTTGCGCCGCGGATTGCTGGCTCAGATTGCGAAACGGATGTGCTGTGGATCGCCAAAAGACGACGGCGTCGGTTGCTATTGCTGTTGAGAGTGGCTCGGTGTGCAAGCATGGCGAGTAATTGTCGATGGGTGGGGCGTAAACGAGGCGAGCGAAGCTCTTGCGGGGCTCACACTTTAGGGCCGTAATTTGACCGATCCAGCGTTGCAGCGGTTGTTAGTCAGAAACACACCTTGTCGCCTGGGGAATGAGTACGAGTCAGGAGAGTCCGTTTATTGACGCTGTTGCAGGCAACAGAATGATCGAGTGCCACGATTTGTCTTGCGTCTATGCGTCGAGTGGATTGCACATCAGACCGGTGTTGAAGACTCTGCGAGTTCATCGACGGTTGTTTGGGAAAAAATTTGAGGTCAATCGGGCAGCCATCGGAATCGAGGTAATTGATGCTCACAAATCTCTTTCCCTGTAATCACACGCGGCGCGAGTTCGTTTGGGAGATGGGTGGTGGAATCGCCGGACTGGCCCTGAGTGGACTACTTGCTCATGACAGATTCTTTGAGCGACATGCATGCGCAGCCACTCCAAGCAGTGCATTGAGCAGCAGGCGGTCGCACTTCAATGTGAAGGCGAAGAGTCTGATCTTCTTGATGATGAATGGAGGGCCGTCGGCTGTTGACCTCTTTGACCATAAACCCGTGCTCGAAAAGTTCGCCGGGCAACCACTTCAGGAAGGCAAGAAGTTTATCAATTCGGGTGGTCGTAAGATTGGTTACTTGACCCCGTCGTTTCGTCCGTTTCGTCCGGGAGGCGAGAGTGGGCTGTTGATCTCGGATTTCTTCAGCAACGTGCGGAAGCATGCTGACAAGCTGGCCGTCATTAAGTCGTGTCATACCGATAGCCATGCGCATGGCTCGGCCCTGGTCGCCATGAATACCGGTAAAACATTCATTGGTCGCCCGTCGCTCGGCAGTTGGGCGGTCTATGGTTTAGGGGCCGACAACCAAAGCCTGCCCGGCTATGTCGTGATCCTCGATAAACGTGGCGGCCCCATTGGCGGGCAGCCGAATTGGTCGAGCGGATTCATGCCCGCGACATTTCAAGGCACGCTCTTTAGGCCGGTCGGTAATCCGATCTTGGACCTGAAAGGTCCCGAGCATCTCGATCGCCAGACGCAGCGGGAGCAACTCGATCTGCTCGCCCAACTCAATCAAGAGCATCTTGATCGCCGCCCCGGCGGGCAGGAACTCGCGGCGCGGATCCAATCCTATGAACTCGCTTTTCGCATGCAGTCCGAAGCTCCTGATGCCGTCGATCTCTCGCAGGAAACGAAAGCGACGCTCGACATGTACGGCGTCGGTCAGCAGCCGACGGATGAATTTGGTCGCAACTGTCTCGTTGCACGGCGGCTAGTTGAACGCGGTGTGCGATTCGTACAACTTTACTCGGGTGGTGGGCATCTCGAAGAAACTTGGGACGCGCATAAGAGCATTGAGACCAATCACGGTCAGCACGCGGGCGAAGTTGATCAGCCGATCGCGGCCTTGTTGACAGACCTCGAACAACGCGGACTCCTAGAATCAACGCTGATCGTGTGGGGCGGCGAGTTCGGACGCATGCCCTTCAGCGAAGGCAAAGGCGAACCGGGCCGGAATCACAACCCCTATGGCTTCTCGATGTGGCTCGCGGGTGGTGATGTGAAGGGCGGCATGTCTTACGGAGAGACCGACGACTTCGGCTTCGAAGCCGTTGTTGATCGAGTCCATTTACATGACTTGCACGCAACTATCCTGCACTTGATGGGGATGAATCACGAAGCGCTGACTTACTTCCATCATGGTCGCGAAGACCGCCTCACGGATGTTGCCGGCAGAGTGATTCAGGAAGTCATCGCGTGACTCGAAAGTTGCAACACTGCGATAGCGATTCACTCACACTAGATTCGATAACTTTCGCAGACTCCATTCGACGAACATCAAACTGATGATCACCCCGAACGTCAGCCAAGTGCTCCATAACGGAAATACTTCGACCGAGGTTTCCTTCAGACGCGGTGGCTCAAACTTTCCCAGGACATCGTTCAAAGTATCGAACTCGACAGCGCGTCCGTTCGTCTCCGCAGCGAGGTTCTGTTGTAGCGAAACATTGCGTGTCGCGCTGCGTCGCTCGATCGAGAGATTGGCCACTTGAAAGTAGACGTCGACGGGTTCATTCGTCACCGGGTCATTCACGCGCACGACATAGTCACCGGCATCGGCAACGGGGATTCGCGTTTCAAAGATTCCCGGACGGTATTCGGTCAGCGTGATCGGTCGGCTGCGATCAACGCTCTCGGTCGAGCGACCGGGCAGCCACAAGTCGCCCGTCAGGCGGCGGTCTTGCAACGTATCGCTGGTCAGCGGTTCGAAGTTCTCATCGAAGGCTTCAACGGTCACGAGCACTTGCTCGTCGGGTTGATACTGCTGCCGATCGGTGCGGACGACGAACCGCTTCTGGCTACCCAGTGCGTGACTCAGACCTAAGCGGTGAATGAGCTGCCCCCAGAATTGGCGGTAGTATTTCTCACCGTACCGCTTGCGCAGTCGCCACATTTCGTTCGTGGCGAGGTAGACCACCTCACCGCGTCCGTACTTGCGAATGGCGATCAACGGTTGAGGAGTCTTGCCGTCCACGCAGGTATCGCTGGGATGCTCAGCTAGTACCGTGGTGGAGCTTGTCTCGATGCGTTTGACTGGCTGATACCACGGCAAGGCATTGAGGTTGCCCCAGCCTTTGGCATTGTCTTCATCGGTCGCGCCTAATCGCATGAAGTCGAAACTCGAAGCCATGGGGCTCAACTTGATCGAGAACTCGCGGGTATCGCGGATACGACCATCGGGATCGACGACAACCGGCAGCATGTCGGCGATCGGACTCCCGGCTAGTTCGCCTGGCCCGAAGCGCGGCCCGGCCATCACCACGAGGCCTCCACCGAATTTGCCGACGAACTCTTTTGCCATCTCGTTGAAGCGACTGCTCAGGGCCGAAGCCGGCATATCCCCCAAAAAGATGACGTCGTGTTCGAAGAATTGATGCCGCGGCAGAGTGACGGTTGGCAGAAAGAGTTCGTTGGTCTCGCGCACGACCGGGTCCGACGATCTTAAATAAGTGCGAAAACCACGCAGTCCAACGAGCTTATCTCGGTGAAAGACTTCTTTGACGAACCGCCACTCCCAAGTGGGCTCGTACTCAACGAAGAGCAATCGCAGAAAGTCGTCGATGACGGTGACTTCACGTTCGGCGCGGTTGTTCTGCTCGACAATCTCGCCTGGCAGAGCGTCGACTTCGGCAGAAAACACAAAGCGTCCGGCATCCTGCGGAGTGAAAGGGAACTCCAGCAGCATCGACGGTCCACTGAGCGTCACGGTTTTCTCACCAACATTGATCTGCTTGGCTTGATCGAGATTGTCGCTGCCGGCTTCGATTGCTTGAGCAAAGACTTTGACGGTGACGCTTTGACCTGAAAGCTCGTGTTGCCGTAGCGTGACTGTGACTGTCGATTGCTCGGTCTTCTTCATCTTCAATGAGGTCTGTAAATCGACGCCAATATCGACGGCATGAGTCGCACCAACTCCGAGCGCGAATAACGGCACGTTCAAACGCCGGGCGGCATCCAATGGCGCAACCCCCGAGTTGTGATCGAAGTCGCTGACGACAAGCACTCCAGCCAAGTTAGCGACAGGCCGCCGCCGCAGGTCTTCAAACGCGCTGCTCAGCGAAGTCGTTTGACCGCTCGCGGCGTATTGCTTGAGGACATGCTCGATATCGAACTGCTTGCCGGAATCAGTCGACGTTGCCGACGAAGCGAGTGCTTGCACATCGTCCGCATGGCCGAACTGAAAAAAGGCGAGATCGAATTTTTCGCCGAGCGATGCGAGTAAGTGCGACTTATCCGTGCGCAGCCAAGACTTCACGAGTTCCGAGCGCGTGATGGTTTCATCGTCGTTTGCGCGGCCATCGGAGGGAGGTGGCAACTCGATGGTCTGACCAAGCTTCGTCTTCAACTCCGGAGTGAGTTGATCGGCAATGTTCATGCTGTCGGTACCGTCGAGCAGCACCCACAACGCCGGCCGAGGATGTGACGAGAAGCTCACTTCCAAGATTGGGTCGGCGAGAATCAGCAACAGGAAGCACAACAAGAATCCGCGAATGAACCCCAGCGCGATGCGACGCGAACGTTTTGCGCGCGGCTGATATCGCAGGTAAAAGAGGCCGGACAGAAACGCTAAACCGAGGCAACCAAAGAGCACCCAAGCCGGGCCATTCGCCGCCCAGTCTGCACCAAACGACCACTGCACACGGTCAATGGAATCAACGGCATCACGTCCGAGGAGTTTGGCAATCAATGTGTGCATCGTGAGCCCGGAGAGAGAGGAGGGCAGGATTCGAGGCAGGAGGGGGACGACAAGCAATCCGGCACTCGTTCCCAAGCGTTACTTGAGAACGAGTGGTCACGACTGGGCCAATGTTTGGAACCTACTTCGCTGTCACGATCACTCGGGACGAGTTGATCTTTACATCCTTGAGAGGACGATCGCCGCTGCCGGTCTTAACGTCGCCGATCGCTAACGCGACTTTCAGGCTTTCGTCATTCGCTGTTTTGCCGAAGACGGTGTATTGGCGATCGAGATGCGGCACTCGGCCCATGCAGACGAAGAACTGTGACCCGGCCGAGTGCGGGGCACTGGTACGAGCCATCGAGAGCACGCCAGCTTCGTGCAGTTTTTCGTTGAATTCGGCGTTGATGGTGTAGCCTGGGCCGCCGGTCCCAGTCCCGTTCGGACAGCCCACCTGAACGACGAAGCCCTTGATGACGCGATGGAAGATGATGCCGCTGTAGAAGCCGATCTTGGTCAGGCCGATGATGTTCTTGCAGTGACCAGGAGCCACATCGGGATAGAGATCGAGGAGCATCTTGCCCATCGTTGTGTCGAACTCGACTTGATACGTGTTCTTCGAAAAGTCGACGTCTTCTAGAGCCTTATCAACGTCAGCACGGCGATTCGCTGCCACAGGGAAACCTTTCACTCGGGTGTCATTCTTGCGGACGCCGAACCCATTTCGGCGGGCGCGGGACTATGGGGCATCCCCTTGCCACCAGCAACCGACGTCTCACTGTCTGGAGGTGCTCTTCGGGGCTCGTCGAGGCGGGTTGAATGTCGCCGTGCAAATCGAACAAGATCGGCTCTCTCGTTACGGAAGCACCACGAGTTGCCCTCACTCACTCCTCAAGGATTTTTTCGAAATGAATTCGCACGACGATCGTTACCGCCAATTCTGTCTGACTCGGGAGATGCTCGAAACACCGCGCATCGTTTCCGGCTTCAATGCCGTTGCTCAGCAATCCGTCGCGGCGGAGATTGCTCAGGTCGGTCGCTTACTGCTGACGGGTGAAGGTTCGAGCCGACTCTTTCCGGCGAAGTCGTCGATCGCACACGCTCGCCGTCAAGGTTGGTCGCTGATTCTGCAGACCGATGCCGGACGGCAATCTTGCGAGTACGACCTGGCTCAGTGGGCGGTCTTCGCGGCGTCTAACTCCGGCAAGACGGCGGAAGTGATTCGACTCTTTGACAAGCTGCTGAAGGCCGGACACTCGCAGCGCTACAGCTTGAGTGCGACACCGCGCTCCAAGTTGGAAGAAATGGCGACACGCGGATTTGTGCTTTCGTGCGGCAAAGAAGAAGCGGTTGCGGCGACGAAGAGTGTCTTTGAGCAAGCGTTGTTCTATCGCTCGTTGCTGGAACATGCGGCGGGAATACCAACGCTCGCCGGTCGGTTGCCGGAGTTAGCTCAAGCGGTTGAAGCAGCGTTGTCGACGCCGATTGATCCGTCCATCACGCAACGCATCGCCTCGGCGGGTACGATCTACTGGGCTGGTCGTAATGATGGAGTCGCCGAAGAGTTGACCTTGAAGACTAACGAAATCACGCGGAAGAAGTCCGATTTCCTCGAAGGCACTTATGCGGTGCATGGCATCGAAGAAGTCATGGATGCGAACGATGTGCTCTTGTGGGTTGACCCGTATGAGGAGTCTGAAGCGAAGTTTGCCGAGTGCTTGCAAAAGGGCGTCGGGATGCAGGTCATCACGATTTCTTCGCGCACGACCAGCTTTCCGACAATCACGATTCCGGATGTCGGCGACCTAAATCCGTTCGTCCAACTCGCGGCTGGTTGGAATGTGCTGGTGGAAGTTGGCCTGCAGCTCGGCATCAACCTCGATAAGCCACAACGGGCACGCAAGGTCGGTAATGAGTTTGTCGGCTGAGCAAACCAGATAGAGTTCCTGAGGCCGCCGAACGCTGATGGGCAGGATAGCTCTCGATCAGTTCTCAGAGGCCCAGGGGCTCGCACTTTCTTGATTGATTGGCAGTGCGTGCGTTATGTCATTTGCGGCAGATCGTTTAACCAGCGAATCATGTCCGCAACGAACTCGCACCGATTCGATTCAAACTCAAGTGTGTGGCAAGCTTGCGGATACTCGATCAGCTTCTTGGACTCGGTCGAGATGCGGTCGAAGAAGTCGCGTGTCGCGGTGTTGTTGATGATGCGATCGCGACCGGCCAAAGCCATGAGCGCAGGGCAGCGGATGCTGCGCGCGGTCACTTGAGCGAGTTGATCGAGTTCGCGATTGGCCAATAAGAACGAGACAGTGACCTCATGCAGTGCGAGGCTGTCGCGCGCGATGAAGTCGCGCCATTGATCCGAGTTCGTAAAGAGCTTCGGATCACTCAGTGGCAGTGGTACGAGTTTCAGCAGCACATCGCCAAAGCGAGCGAGGTTCAGGCGAAAGTTGTCCCACTCGGTCGGCTGAAACTGCGCGTAGATGCCAGGGTAAAGCAGGATCAGTGCGTCGAGCAGTTCTGGGCGACGAGTCGCGACAACAGCCGCTAACTTGCCACCCCAACTCAAGCCCGACAACACCACCGGGACCATGGGATACCGCTCATTGCGCCGTCGACGGACATCGGTCAGCACATGAATGACATCGTTGATGAGTCGGTCTTGATGTCGAGCGTGGCCGCGATCGTCGGCATTCATGCCTGAACCGCGACGATCGAGAAACAAGACCTCGTAGCCAGCATCACACAGTTCACCACTTGAGTACGAGTACCAGCCAGAGTGACTTTGAATGCCGTGCAGCGCAACGATGATGGCCTTCGGCCGATCGCATCCAGGCAGCCAGTGCCGGAAGTGATGCACATAGCCATCCGAAGTCGTGAAGGTCTCGATACGCGGTTCGGTCACGGGGGTTCCTTCAAGCTGCGACAGTCATCCTTCTGGGGAGTGCGCTGATTCATCGCTGCCTGAAGCGCTACTTCGCTCCGTTGGGCTGCTGATGCCCGTCGCTGAAGTGGTCGGTTTGCCAATTCATTCGACGTCGCAGTTCCACCTCGAAAGGCGGCTGCGCTACACAGCGAAGAAGACGCTTCGCACTCCCCAATGAAGGCACATGAAACTACTTCTTCTCGTCCGCCTTCTTGGCTTCATCAGCTTTCTTCTTGTCCTCTTCGGCCTTCTTTTTGGCATCCTCGTCAGCTTTCTTCTTCGCTTCTTCATCGGCCTTTTTCTTGGCCTCTTCCGCCTTCTTTTTCTCTTCCTCAACCTTCTTCTTGGCTTCCTCTTCGGCCTTCAGTTTGTCGAACTCCGCCTTCCGCTGAGCTTCGATTTCGGCCTTACGTTTGTCTTCGATGGGATCTGGGATGATTTTCAAATCGGCCCGAGCAGCCTTCAATTTCTTGACGCCTTCTTCGCTGATCTTGGTCTGCCAGATGTAGACCTGCTTGAGCTTCTTCAATCCCGCGAGGCCATCAACTGCAGCATCGGTCACCTCGGTCCCAAAGAGGTTGAGGTATTCCAAGTTTTGTAAGCCGGCCAAATGCTTGAGGCCGGCATCGGTCACTTTGGTACGTTCGAGGTGCAACTTCACGAGGCCCGCTGACTCCGCCAAATTCGCGAGCCCGTCGTCGGTGATGTCTTTGCCGCGTACGTTGACCGAGTAGACAAACTTCAAACCTTTAAGCGGCTTGAGGTGATCGTTACCGATCTTGCCATCCGCCAAATGGAATGAGACATCGACGCGATTGTCATTCTGAGCCAGTTCGAGGACTTGCCCGCCGGACTTCTTGATTTCGGCGATCGCCGCCTTGTCGCTGTCGGTGAGTTCAATCTTCACGGGCGCCGGAGCCTTGGTTTTGTCGTCGGCCAAAACCGCGACAGAACCAAACGCCGAGAGTGCCAGCAACGTGACGAGAATCCGCATGAGTCCCTCCGTTCAAACAACCTGTGCGAGTAAATGAAGCTGCGCATCCGAGCTTCGTAAGGTGGGCGAACTAACGGTGACGAGTCTTAAGGAGTGGCCGCGACTTTGGCGAGCGGTGAAGACCGGCTGTCGCGCAGGTGGCCGAATGATCCGCGCTCGTCGAACCGGTAGGTAATTCTGCCACGACTGCTTAATGTGCCGCCCCATTTGGTCCAGGCCGCTTCTTGAGTAATGTCGCTTGCGGCCCGTTTGATTCCTCGCACCTTCAAAGACTGACGATGACTGTCCGCACTCGCTTCGCTCCGAGCCCGACCGGGTACATGCACATTGGCGGGATGAGAACCGCTCTCTTCAATTGGTTGTTCGCTAAGAAGCATGGCGGGCAATTCATTCTCCGCATCGACGACACCGACCAAGAACGCAACATCGACTCCGCGCTCAAGCCCATCTTGCAGGCGTTTCGCTGGCTCGGGCTGTTGTGGGATGAAGGCCCTGAAGTCGAAGGGTCGCATGCTCCGTACTTCCAGTCACAACGATTACACCTCTATCGCGAGGCGGCGGACCGGTTGCTCGCTGAGGGCAAGGCTTACCGCTGCTTCGATACGCCCGAGATGATTCAGGCCGATCGCGCTGAAGCCGAGAAGGCCGGGAAGCAGTACCTCAACATCCGCCGTTCGTGCGATCTGTCAGCCAGTCAGATCGAAGAGAACCTCGCAGCGGGCAAGTCATGGGTGCTGAGGTATCTCGTCCCGCGCGATCGCAAGATCGAACTCGACGACGCGATTCGCGGGCACGTCGAGTGGGACGCCGGTTTGATGTCGGACCCAGTCATCATGCGCGGCAATGGGATGCCTCTCTACAACTTCGCGACAGTCGTTGATGACGGAGCGATGAGCATCTCGCACGTCATTCGCGCGGAAGAGCATTTGCCGAACACCGCGATTCAGATCCTGTTGCACGAGGCCCTCGGCAACGCGCTGCCGATCTTCGCCCACATTCCGTATGTGGCCGCGCCGGGTTCAAAGGAGAAGCTCTCGAAGCGGAAACTCGACAAGTACCGCAACAACCCGCAGTTCAAGATCCTGTTCGACTTCGCGGACAAGATCTTCCCGAGGATCGGACTGGCTCAACAAGGCGGGCTCGATCCCGTGATGGTCGAGTACTACGAAAAGATCGGCTTCATCCCGGCTGGAGTTTTAAATGCACTCGCGCGGCTCGGCTGGTCGCTCGACGACTCGACCGAGCTGATGTCGTTGCCGTTCCTCATCGAGAATTTCTCGTTGGAGCGAGTCGTCAAAGCGCCCGCCGGTTTCGATCCCGAGAAGTTGCTGAGCTATCAGGCTCATTGGATGTACCAGTTGCCGCTCGCCGAACGAGTGGCCGGTTGCTTGCCGTTCCTGCAACAAGCGGGGCTCGTCAGCACCGAACCGACCGACGTCGAACGCCAGAAGGTTGAAGCCGTCGTCGCCGCGCTGAGCGAGCGGATCAAGATCTTCAGCGACGTCTTGACCTTCGACTTCTTCTTCCGCGACGAGATCGCCATCAGCGAGAAGGATTTTTCCAAGATCTTCTCGAAGGCGGGGACAAAAGAATTACTCCTCGCCTTCCGCCCGGTGCTCGACGCCGCGACGGATTGGACTGCGAGCAATCTCGAAGCCGTGACGCGCGCGTTCTGTGAGTCGCAAGGAGTAGGGCAGGGCACCCTCAACCAACCGCTACGAATTTGCACGACGGGCTCGCCGATCGGTCCCGGCGTCTTTGAATGCCTTGTGCTCGTCGGTCGGGAGAAAGCGATTGCTCGCATCGACGCGGCGCTGGTGAAGCTGGCGAATGCCTGATCTTGGACGTGCTCTGGCGAGCCGGAGCACTCTTGGAAAGTCGCCTCGTCTCAAGCCGATGCGGCGGCTACGTTGGGCTCTTCACGATCATGCTTCGACCTGCCACTGGGATGTGATTCATGCTCGCTAGTTTCCTGAGGACAATGAGATTGGGCTTCAAGAGCTTGTTCTTGCACAAGCTCCGTTCGGCGCTGGCCATGCTCGGCATTCTGATTGGCGTGACCGCCGTGATTTGGTTGGTCGCGTTGGGCGAAGGTGTCTCGTATCAAGCTCAAAAGCAAATTCAGGAACTCGGCGCTCGTAACGTCATTATCAAAAGCGTGAAACCACCCGTCGTCGGCGGCGGCGATCGCACGTTCTTCATCATTTATGGACTGAAGCTTGAGGACTTTCGGCGGATCAAAGAAACCGTGCCCAACATTGAAGCCATTGTGCCGATGCGCGAGGTCTCGCGCGAGTTCCGGCACGAAGGTCAAGTGCTCAATGGGCAGTTGATCGGTTGCACTCCCGAATATGCGGAGATCAATCATCTCACGTTGGATCGCGGCGAGTTCCTCACGGATGTGATGGGCACCGAGCGGAAGAATTATTGCGTGCTCGGTTGGGAGGCTGCTGACAAGCTCTTCCCGTTGCAAGATCCGATCGGTCAGTCAGTGCAGATTGATCTCGACTTCTACACCGTGATCGGCGTGACGCGCGAGCGTGCTGGTTCGGCGTCGATCGGCGGCAGCATGGCCGGGCGCGAATACAACCTCGACGTCTACATTCCGTTTCAAACGTTCCGAGCGCGCCTCAGCGATCAGATCATGACCGCAGGCTCGGGCTCTCAGAGTGGTGAAGTCGTTGAGATCAGCCAAATCACGGTGACCGTGAAGGAGATCAGCCAAGTCGAAGAGTCCGCAGACATCATTCGTACGTTGCTGGAGAAGTATCACAAGCAAGTGGACTACTCGATCGTTGTGCCCAAGGAGTTGCTGCGGCAGGCCGAGGTCTTGCGAGCGATGTTTAACGTTTTGCTCGTGTTAATCGCAGGTATCTCGCTGGTCGTCGGCGGCATCGGGATCATGAACATCATGCTGGCTACCGTGACCGAGCGTACGCGCGAGATCGGCGTACGGCGAGCCTTAGGTGCCCGCCGTAAAGACATCATCACTCAGTTTCTGGCCGAGACCGTCGTGCTCACTGGAACCGGCGGCGTCATGGGTGTGGTGATGGGTTACTTGTGCGAGTTGGGTGTCTTCATCGTGCAGTGGCTGATGCAGACAATCTCGCCCGAGTTATGGAAGGCGCTGCCGGCGACGATTCAAAACCTTGAACCGATTGTCGCTCCATGGTCGGTGGGTGCGGCATTCATTATCTCGGTGGTCGTCGGTGTGTTGTTCAGACTATATCCAGCTTCCCGTGAAGCACACATGGACCCGATCGAAGCACTGCGGCACGAATAGATCCGCACGACGAAGTTCTGTGCGACTCGTCAGTCATGCCTCGCGATCAGGTTCTTGGGAGTCCGTGTGAGGCAGCCGAACGACACTGTCCCACGAATGTTCGGCTCCGTGCTGCGGAGTGTGTGTGGTTGATGCTGCCCTTTCAGAAAACCACGACGGCATTCATCTATGGCAACACAGATTGAACTTCGTACCGAGCGTTTACTGCTGCGACCGTGGCGAGTGGCTGACTGCGATGCGTTCGCGGCCATGTCCGTCGATCCTGAAGTCATGCAGTTCTTTCCCAACCTGCTCACACGCGCCGAGGCTGAGGCTGGCGTTGACCGTTCGATCGCTCAGTTCGCGACACATGGTTGGGGGTATTGGGCCGTCGAGATTCCCGGCGTCGCGGAGTTCATCGGCTTCGTCGGGATCAAGCAAGTTCCCTTCGCGGCTCATTTCACACCGGCTGTCGATCTGGGTTGGCGTCTCGCTCGGGCCTATTGGGGCCAAGGCTTTGCCACCGAGGCCGCGCGTGCCGCGATCAAGTTCGGCTTCGAGACGCTCGGACTCCCCAGCATTGTGTCTTACACCGCTGTTCCGAACGTTCGCTCGATTCGAGTGATGGAACGACTCGGTATGACACGCGACGTGGATGGAGTCTTCGATCATCCCCTTGTGCCGCCTGGGCATTGGCTGCGTCGACATGTGCTTTACCGGTTGCCGGCGCGCTCATGATGTCGCAAGGCCGCACGCCCTCGCTTCACGCGTCATGTTGCTCCTGTTAAAGCCTGCGGCATACCACCATCGACGGTCTTGGTAGATGACATCGACGGGGCCAATCTCACGTTGCCAATCGTCCTGAACAGAGGATCGCGGTTCATGATCGGTGCAAGTTCTCACTGGATTCCATGCGTGTTTCGAACGCTGGCGTTGTGCTGCGTGACCATCCAGGCCACGTGTTCTCTGGCGGGGGAACTCCGGGCCGGAGTCGGTAAGGTCGACATTACGGATTACGACGCGAAGCGTGCCAACGATCCGCTCTATGCAAAGGCGCTTGTGGTGAGCGATGGCCCTACGACGATGGTGCTCATCACTCTGGATGCCGTTTCGATTGGTGAGATCGGCTACATCGGTCATGGATACCTCGGCACGATCCGTGAAGGTTTGTGGAAAGACTTCAAGATCAGGTCCGAGCATGTCGTCGTGAATGCGAGTCACTGTCACGGCATCGTCCGGAAAGATGTGGCTGAGTTGACCATTCAAGCGGTCAAAGAGGCCACCAAAACTCTGGTGCCAGTGAAGGTCGGAGCGGGTACGGGCACCGAATCCCGCATCTCTGAAAACCGTCGTTTGAAGCTCAAAGATGGTCGCGAGACGGATGTCCGCCATGCGTACTCGATGCCGCGTGATGAAGACGTGGCGAGCATCGGGCCGATTGATCCGCAGATTGGATTGTTGAGATTAGATCGGCTCGACGGACAACCATTGGCCGCAGTTTACAACTTTGCTTGTCATCCCATTCAGGGTGTGCCTAACGGCGGTAACACGGCGGACTTCCCCGCGTTTGCTTCGCAAGTGATTGAAGAGAATCTGGGCGACGGCGTCATGGCGTTCTTCGTGCAAGGCTGCGGCGGCGACATTAACCCCGTTACCTACAAAGCGGTCAGTCATCCGCGCGATGCTGAGTCGCTCGGCAACCTGCTGGGACTGAGTGCGGTGCGCGGCTTAAGGAAGATCACGACGCACGCAGATGCTTCTTTGAAAGTGATCAACGAAATGCTGGAAGTCCCAGTCGCTGCGGACTTCGAACAGCGACTCGCCGCATTGCAGGCTGAACGTGACACGCTGCTTAAAGGGTTGCGTGGCACGAGCCTCAATTTCAAAACTTTCTTACCGTTGTATGTGCAATCGAAGGTGAGTCCTGAGTTTCCGTCGTACTACTCGCACCGGTATTTGCTGGATGAGAAACTCGGTCGCGACGACTGGAAGAAACTCGATACTGAAAATGCGGCCAACATAGCGGCCTATCTGCGGAACATTGAAACGATGGAGCGATTGACTCGGTTGCAAACCAACCTTGATTTGTTGCAGCGGCACCAAACTCGGCTCGCCAAGGCTGGCACCGCAACGTTGCCTGTCGAGGTCGTCGGCCTACGGATTGGCAACTTTGTGATGGTCACGTTCCCCGGTGAGCTGACTGTTGAGATCGGGCTCGACATCAAACGCCGGTCTCCGCATCGCCACACGTTCGTTGCTGGCTACACGAATGGTTATATCTACTACACCCCGACTGCCGAGCAGCGTCGCAATCCCGGCTACGCTCAAGAGGATTGTGACTGCCTTGTCGCTCCCGAATGGCGCATGTTGTTCGACGAACGAGTCGATGCGTTGTTGAAGAAACTGTGAGGCGATTGTGTCAGGCTCGTCCGCATGACAACTGCCATTCCGAGCATCCATTCAGGCACGATTACTCATCGCCGTTTGCGTCGAGCACGGCCAAGAACGCTTTCTGCGGGATCTCGACTTCGCCGAACTGAGCGAGCCGCTTCTTGCCTTCCTTTTGCTTGTCCCACAGCTTGCGCTTCCGCGAGATATCGCCGCCGTAGCACTTGGCGGTGACGTTCTTCTTCATCGCCGAAATGGTCTCGCGAGCGATCACACGCGTGCCGATGGCGGCTTGCAGTGGGATCTCGAATTGGTGCTTCGCGATTTCTTCCTTCAAGCGTTTCACGAGCGCACGACCGCGTCGCTCGGCGACCGAGCGGTGCATGATTGTCGTCAGTGCTTCGACCTTTTTGCCTTTGACGAGTACATCGAGTTTCACCAGATCTGAGTTTTGGAAGCCGATGACTTCATAGTCCATGGTGCCATAACCGCGAGTGGCACTCTTCAAGCGGTCGTGCATGTCGTAGATGACTTCAGCGAGCGGCAACTCGTAGGTGATCTGTGCGCGAGTTGTGCCGAGATATTCGGTGCTTTTGTAGACACCGCGCCGGTCCTCACTCAGTTTCAGGATCGCGCCGATGCCATCGGTCGGAACGATGAATCGCACGCGCGCAATGGGTTCGCGGAACTCCTTAATGCGATCGACCGTCGGTAAGTCTTGGGGGTTGCTGATGAGTTCGACGGTGTCGTCGGTTTTCAGAATTTCATAAGTGACGTTGGGCGCGGTCTGAATGAGATTGAGATCCTGCTCTTTCTCCAGCCGCTGCTGAATGATCTCCATGTGCAGCATGCCTAAGAAGCCGCAACGGAAGCCGAAGCCCAAGGCATCGCTCGATTCAGGCATGTAAGAAAAGCTCGAATCGTTAAGGGCCATCTTCTTCAAGTCGTCGCGCAACTTTTCGAAGTCCGTCTTGTCAATCGGATACATGCCGCAGAAGACCATTTGCAGCGGCTTTTTGTAACCAGGTAATGCGTCGCTGGCTGGATTGATCCGATCAGTCACGGTGTCGCCGATGCTGACCGTGCTGAGTTCTTTGATGCCGCACAACATGTAGCCCACTTGGCCGGGGCCAAGTTCCGCACACGGCGTCATGTTGGGACGGAATTGCCCGAGTTCGAGCACCTCATGCACCGTCCCGCCTTTCATGAAACGGATTTGCTGACCTTTGCGGACCGTGCCTTCTTTGATTCGCAAATAAGTGATGACTCCGCGATACGGGTCATACTTTCCGTCAAAGACGAGTGCTTGTAGTGGGTTGTCGGGCTTGCCTGTCGGTGCAGGCACTCGCTCGCAGATGGCATCAAGGACATCGGTCACATGCAGACCGGTCTTCGCACTCACTTTGACCGCTCGCGACGAATCGAGCCCAATGACTTGTTCCACTTCTTCCAGCACTTCTTCGATGCGAATGACCGGCAAGTCGATCTTGTTGACCACCGGCACGATTTCCAGGCCGGCTTCAATCGCGGCATAGGCATTCGCGACGGTCTGAGCTTGTACGCCTTGAAACGCATCGACGAGCAGCAGTGCTCCTTCGCAAGCGGCAAGGCTGCGTGAGACTTCGTAGTGGAAGTCGACGTGACCAGGAGTGTCGATCAAGTTCAATTCGTAGACTTGGCCTTGATGGGTGTAGTTGATCGCGACCGTTCGCGCTTTGACCGTAATGCCGCGTTCACGCTCGACTTCCAGGTCATCCAAAATCTGTGCGACAGCCTCACGCTGGGTGATGGCTCCGGTTTGCAACAGGAACTGATCGGCAAGCGTGCTCTTGCCGTGATCGATGTGCGCGACGATGGAAAAGTTGCGGATAAACTTCGGGTCCATAGCTACTCAAGTCAGAGACCAAGCTGCGGAAAATGCAGCTCAAACAAGCCGAAAGGCCGCACGCAGCGAACCATTCGAATGATCGGCGACGGCGATCGCTCACTCTCGGAGCAAGCCGGCGGGCCGGGAAGGGCGGGATGCTAGCCAACGAACTTTGCAGGGTCGATGCCGCGAGTGGCACGCCTCGTGCTCTTAGCAAAGTCATCGAAACAACTCCGACTGACGATGACAACTCCTCTGTGTGTGACTCAGTCGGATCAACGCGGCGGTCCTTCATGTGGCCGCCCGATGGGTTCATGTGCGTGCAAAGCCGGGGCGGTCGCCCGTTTGGTTGGTGGGCGATGCGGTGGGGAGTTCGTGTCTTGTGACGCGAAGCCGCCCCGGCTTTTTCTTGTTGCACATGCTGTTCACGTTGAGCCTCGCCGTAGCTGGGGTTCCGTTCGGTTGGCGTCCCTGGGCGGATTTCCTGTGAGGACAGATCCCCCAATCAGCTCATGCGAGTCACGCCGTAACGTTCTTGGCGATCACACAAGATTCTGGGATGTCTCGCCGCACGTTGTTGATATCGCGCGGCACACTGCACGCGACAAATCGCACGCCACCGCACGCTCCTGGAATCCTTGCTGAGTCGCGATTCGCGGGGCTGCAAAAACTTCATGGGCAAATCGTTGTCGAGCCGAGTGTTCCAATTCGGTCGAGCCTGCTTATGGTGCCGATGGTCGAAGCGGCCTTGTGGGCCGCAACGAACTCAATCTCATCCTTAGTGTTGCCCAGTGACATGAGCACTTCTTTGCCTCCGGTAGGTCGTCTCGCTCCGTCACCGACGGGGGCTCAACACGTCGGCAATGCGCGGACTTATTTGCTGGCTTGGTTGTCAATCCGGTCGCAAGGCGGGCGATTGATTCTGCGCATCGAGGACATCGACTCGCCGCGCATCAAACCGTGGGCCACTCAGCAAGCGATCGACGATCTGCATTGGCTCGGACTTGATTGGGATGAAGGCCCCGATGTTGGCGGTGCCCATCATCCATATGTGCAAACGCAACGAGTCACTCTCTATCACGCCGCCCTTGACCAACTGAAAGCAGCCGAACGCGTCTATCCCTGCACTTGTACGCGATCGGATGTGGCAGCAGCAGCGAGTGCTCCGCATGTTGGTCAAGAAGGACCGGTCTATCCGCGTTTATGCGCCGGCCGAACAGTCATTGACGCGGCAACGCTCGGCGATCGTGCTGTTGCTTGGCGCTTCAGAACCAATGCCACACCGGTGTCCTTTAACGATCTCATCGCCGGGCCACAGTCGTGCTGTGTGGGCGAGACTCTCGGAGACTTCGTTGTCGGAAAAATGGATGGCTCGGTCGCTTATCAGCTCGCGGTCGTGGTTGACGATCACATGATGAGTGTGACTGAAGTCATTCGAGGTGACGACCTGATCCCAAGCGCCTTCCGACAACTTCAGCTCTACGAGTTCTTTGGATGGACACCGCCGAGCTTTGGGCACGCTTCGCTGGTAATCGGTACTGACGGTCGACGTCTCGCCAAGCGACACGGCGATACCCGTTTGTCGGTCCTGAGAGAGCAGAGCTGCGGCCCCGAGCGATTGATTGGCTTACTTGCCAAGTCGCTGGGACTAAGGCCGACGAGTTCGCCCACAACCGCGCGCGAATTGCTGACAGACTTCGATCTTGCGCGTGTGCCGCCAGAGCCGTTCGTGCTGACCGATGAAATGTGGCGAGGCTTAAGTTAAGCCAGTTTTCCAGCAGGATCGAAGACAGCGAAAAGACGTTTCTCGAATGCATTGGCTGAAGCACGCGCTCGCAGCGGGGAGTCAAAATTACCAGAGAGAGCCACTGCTGGTCGCGCGAGCATGCGGCACAACTCGTCGAGTTGACGGCTTGGCAACGTTTCAGGCCAAGCGAGCCAACACACATTGCCGCCGACGCTGTAACGCCGGGGAATGATCGTGTTGAGCGGCTTAATGAGTCGCTCGACGTCCAACACTTGGCTGGGAGCGATCGGTAGCTTGATTAAGCCGTGCTCAGCAGGCATCCAACGAAATTCGCGAGCGTCGCTCCAAATGCGTTCGTCGTTGTCACCCTTTAGGACCGTAGGCGTTCCGCCGGTTGCGATGCTGAGCACCCGCGCGACGCGGTTGTCGGTTGCCGTCGAGAGTCCGCCGACTCGTGCCCACAACGTGCCACTGGGATCGAGGTCGAGGCAAGATACTTCAGCTTGCGACATTGCCAACGCGGTCATCGCTTGATCGGCTGCAGCGAGGTCTGCGTACTCGATCTTCACCGTGGCGTAAGTCGCCGGACGTGGAAAGACTTTGAAGGTCAGCTCAACGAGCACTCCCAATCGACCGAGGCTGCCGACCATCAGCTTCGGGATATCAAAACCCGCCGCGTTCTTCACCACTTTGCCGCCGCCAAAGACCACTCGGCCTTCTCCGGTCACAAGCTTTGCTCCGAGAATGAACTCGCGCAGCCCGCCGTAGCGCATGCGGCCCGGTCCCGAGAGTCCCGCCGCCACCGAACCGCCGAGTGTCCCGCCCGCTTCAACAAACGGCGGATCAAACGGCAGAGCAAGCCCGTCCTTACCGAGCACCTCGCGCACTTCCGACAGCGTCGTCCCTGCCAGCGCTGTGAAGGTGTATTCGGTGGGGTCGTACTCAAGGATGCCGCTGAGCTTCGCTGTCGACAGGTTCGCCCCCGCCGACAGCGCCGGTTTCGTACCCCCGCCGATGACACGCACTTGGGGCAACGACTTCACGGCATCGCAGAGTTCAGAGAGAGTCGTGGGAGAGTTCATCAACAGGTCTCAATGGCAACAACAAATGACTCAGGTCCAATGACGAAGGGCCGATGCATGCTCGTTCCAAGGCTCAGCCTCGGAACGAAGTGGAAATCTCACATCCGCGAGATGATGCCCGCCTTTTCCAGCGGATGCGCTCCGTGCGACATCAGCGAAGGAGCTCCGGCTTCGGGCAACTTCTTGCCGCGATTGGCGATCTCTTCGGGATCAACCGAACGGCGGATGCGGCGCATGAAGTCGATGTCTTGTTCGCCGAACTGCCCGGCGATGTAGGACCGCTTTTCGAGACCGACGCCGTGCTCGCCGGTAATCGAACCTCCCAGCGCGATACACATTTTCAAGATCTCACCGGCCAGTTCTTCAGCTCGCTCCAATGCATGCGGCTGACGTCCATCGTACATGATCAGCGGATGCAGGTTGCCGTCGCCGGCGTGAAACACATTGGCGACTCGAATGCCGTAGCTCTCACTGATCTTCACGATCTCGGCTAAGGCTTTGCCGAGCTTTGAACGCGGCACGACTCCATCTTGCACGATGAAGTCGGGACTCAGGCGACCGACCGCTGAGAATGCACTCTTGCGGCCCGTCCAAATTTTGTAGCGCTCGGCTTCCGACTGCGCGACATGCACGAGATACGCACCCGACTGCTTGATGAGGTCATGCAAACGAGGCTTCTCGGCTTCGACTTCTTCCGCCGGGCCTTCGAGTTCGACGATCAGCATCGCCTTTGCATCGGCGGGATAACCGGCATCGACAGCGACGTTCGCAGCCTCCATCGAGATGTGATCCATGATCTCCATCGCTCCGGGCAGCAACCCCGATGCGACAACGAGCGAGACCGCATCGCCCGCTTTTTCCAATGAGTCATAGGCGGCTTGCACAGTGTGATAGACCTCGGGCTTCGGCAGCAGTCGCAACGTGACTTCCAACGCGACGCCGAAGAGGCCCTCGCTGCCGATGAACATGCCCGTGAGATCGGGGCCGCAACCTTCCAGCGAGTCACTTCCAAACTGGCAGATCTCGCCATCGGGCAGCACGGCTTTGATGCCGAGCACATGATTCGACGTCATGCCGTACTTCAAGCAGTGAGCTCCACCGGAGTTGAACGCGATGTTCCCGCCAATCGTGCAAACGGGACCGCTCGATGGATCGGGGGCGTAGTAGAGCTTGTCGTTCGCCGCGACCTGCGAAACCTTCAGGTTGATGATGCCCGGTTCGACAACGGCGACCCGATTACGAGCGTCGTACATGAGGAGTTTGTTGAGCCGGTTCAGAGCGATGACTAGTCCGCCTTCATGTGGCACCGACCCACCGCTGAGACTCGTCCCGCTGCCGCGTGCCATGAATGGCACTTTGTGGCGGTGACACACTTTGACGGTGTCGATGACCTCCCGCTGTGTGATCGGAAGTACCACTCCGGCTGGCTTAGCGCGGAAGGCCGTGAGACCGTCGGACTCATACGGCACCAACTGGGCATTGCGAGTCAGCAAACGGTCAGCGGGGTAGATGCGTTTGAGTTCGTTGAGGAACTGCTCGGCGCTCATGAAAGGTTCCATCAGCCACGAAAGAAGAAGGCGACGTAGGCATGGTAGACGCCGTGTTTTGAGATGTCGCACGCACCAACGTGCCGAGAGCGATTCCATCTTGCCCAACGGCTGAGGCCTGACTTAACGCGTGACCGCCCTGGTTAAGCGAGCGTGACCGAGGACCAAATGGTCGCCTTGATCGTCTTGATTGCTACCGTAGTCGACTAACACTTCGAGCACGAATTTGCCCGTAACATCGAGGTCGATTGGTTGTGCTGGTTTACCCGGCGCGACGTCTGCTTCCAGCACCTTCGCGCCATCCAAGCTGAGTTCGACATGCACGTCGCCGCTAAAGCCCTTTTGGATACCCATCCAAGCCTTGAATCGTGCATAGTCGCCTTCGAGGCGATATCGCAGACTTGTCTTGGAGCGGATGCAAACGCCTCGATGGAACTGCGTGTCGCCCAAGATCAGCGGCCCGCCATAGATGTCTTTGTCGTTGTTGTATTCACGCCACTTATCGATGAAGACATCTTCGTGCTTGATGTCGCGTGGTTTCAAATCTGAGAGCCAAATCTTAGCTCGGCTGAGGTCGATGCGCAGCACCGACGCGAGTGGCACTTGCACGTCATCACCTGCCGCGAGTTTCACCGTGAGCTGCCCGCCCTCGCTCGTCACTTGTTGAGCGGCGAGCTTGTCACCGCTTGATAGCTCGACCAATCCCGGTGCCGACGTTGTTACAGCCTTGCGTTGAAAGAAGATCAGCCCAAACACCTTGTCGCGCTTTAACGTCACCGGATCGCCATCGAGTAATACGACAACATCCGTGGTGGTCACTTTCGAGATGACGCCTTCCACGAAGTCGAGCACATCGCCCTTTTTAACGACCAGCAGATCTTGCTTCCGTTCTTTGCTGAGCAGGTCGCGCCACGCTTGTTCTTGCGCTGTTGCGGGAAGGAAGCGGATGCTCGACACCGATGTTCGAGCCAGTTTACGAGTCCCCAGGCCCGGCGTTTCAGTGACGAGCGACCCACTGTCCAGAGTGACTTGGCTCGCTAACAACTGGCTTCCGTCGAGCAACGCGACTTCTGAACCCAACGCTTTCGTCGGCTTCACTCCAGAGACCACTTCGACGTTGAGCACTTCATCGACCGGTAGAATTTCTTCCTTGCCGTCGCGGCGGATCTTCCATTGATTTGCATCTGCCGACACTAGTTCGCCTCGGACTCGCTTCAGCGACAACGTGCCAACATCCACCGTTGGAACGTCTGCAAAACCGACGAGCAACAGTGCCAATAGTGCGTTCATGGAAGCCATCATCCTGGTTGCGAGTGCGTGCCAGCGGGACCGATCAGCTTAATTAGACCGCAACGCTTCATCGTCTGTGAAGACGTTCGTGGCCTAAGCCGCCTTCCACTCGAACACAGCGATGCGATTGTGACCGACTGCGTAGAGCGTATCGGCTGTTTCATTCATGACCGACTGGTGGATGTGCATCGGTGCTTTGTCTTGATGAATGATCTGCCCATTCTCGGTCTTTAAAAACGAGACAAAGCCCGCATTGTCCCCACCCGAACCGACCATCCACTTGCCCTCTGGGTCGAAGGCGATGTGTTCCACGAGTCCCTTCACTTTATCCGCGACGTCGTACAGCTTTTTGCCAGCTTGCCACTCGAAGGTCTCAAATCGTGAAGGGCCATCGAGGTGATCGATGTTACCAATATGACCGATGCCTCCAGCGACCAACAGCTTGCCGTCCGGCGAAAACGCCAACGACCGAATGCCACCAATGGAATGTCGCCGTTGCTTGGGATCCCAGGTGTAAAGTCCCGGCGCTTCGAGTTCGCTGATTTTCTTGCCACTCGCGACATCCCAAATGGCGATGTGTCCGATCTTGTCGCCGGTGGCGAGCACCTGGCCGTCGGGCGAGAACGCTGCCGCGAACAACATGGACGGAAAATCGTTCGGTGTCATGGGCTTGTGGTCGGCGAGCGTCTGTAACAACTCGCCTGTCTGCGCGTTCCAAATTTTTCCAAGCATGTCGTCAGCGACGCTAACCACGAGCTTGCCATCCGGGCTGGCCACAACGCGGCGTACCCACAAGGCATGAGCATCGACGGATCGCACTCGCTCTTTGGTATCGAGGTTCCACCACAGCAACGTGCCGTCATAGCTGCACGACACGAGTCCGTTTTCGATCAACGCCACACCGGTCACATAGCTTTGATGACCCTCACCGCTAAAAGCCTTCGGCTCCGGCTTCTCTGCCGCGCAATCGACTTCATAGAGCTTGAAGTCCGAACTGCCGAATACGAGTCGCGATGTGTTCGGGATTCGAGTCACGCTCAAGGCGATCCCTGGAATGCCAAAGTTCTTCGTGAGCTTGAGTTTGGTGGGATCTGAATTGGCCATGCTGACACTCGATCCTATTGAGATGACGATTGCGATGATGACTCAACGGAATGTTGGCTTTCAGAGACCGCGATGAGTGCGGCGTCACGCGAATTGACCAACTCCACGCTGTCTTCAGGAAGATGACGACCAGTTTGCCAAAGGCTGGATTGTGGTCGTTCAGCATGGACTGGACTTCTCACGACGCTCCCTTAAGCCAGCACGTCTTTGATTGGTTTCGCACCGAAGTCCGACAGAGGGACAGGCCGAGCCCCGAGGTGGTACTCCTTCAGGGGATCGATCCCGACGGCTTGCAAGATGGTTGCAAAGAGATCACCCGCGCTGGCTTCACCTTCTGCCACGTGATGACCATCGGGGTCAGTTTTGCCATAGGCGATTCCGCCTTTGACGCCGACGCCAGAGAGGCTGGTGCTCCAAGCACTCGCAAAGTGATCGCGTCCCAAACTGGCGTTGATGTTGGGAGTCCGCCCGAACTCGCCCAGCGTGATGACGAGCGTATGCTCCAAGAGACCACGTTCTTTCAAGTCATCCAAGAAGACTGACATCGCATGATCAAGGTCTGCGCAGAGTTCGCGATGAGTCTCGAAGTTTTGGCCGTGACTGTCCCACCAGGCGCGCGCCACTTTGACGAATGGCGTTCCCGCTTCAAGCAAGCGCCGAGCGATCAAGCACTGCTGAGCAAACTGAGTCGGCCCGTACTTCGCCCGCACGGACTCGGGCTCTTGTTCGATATCGAACAACTTCTCGCTGGCCATGATTCCACGCACACGTTGATAGGCCTGAGTATGGCTATTGAGGGTGTCATTGCGGCGAGCCTGTGTGAATTGCTTGCCGAGGAGTTCTCGCAACGCGAGTCGATCTTGATGGTCGACATCCGAGATCGAATCGAGCTTACGGATGTTGTCCGGCACCATGTTTTCGGAGAGGAATGTTGGAGCATACCGAGCTCCGAGAAACCCTGACTGTCCTTTGCGCCGGCCTTCGGTCGACGTGTACATCGAGACGTAGTCGGGGACTTTGCTATCTGCCCGACCCAACTCGCGAGCCACGATCGCACCTAGATCGGGATAGTCGATGCCTGGATCTTTGCGACGTCCGGTTTCCATCAGCAAAGCACCGCTGCCGTGATCTCCGTTCTTCGTATTGAGCGAGCGGATGATCGCGGTCGTTTGCATCCGCTGAGCCATCTTCGGCATGAGTTCGCTGATATGGACACCGCTCACGGAGGTAGGAATGGCCCGAAACGGGCCACCGGTCGGGCGTCCAGGTTTTGGATCCCACGTTTCAAACTGCGAGCTACCTCCGGCTAGCCACAGGAGCACAACCCGCTTGTCCCCCTTTTTGACCTCATTGGCCAGCACCGGATTCTTGAGTATGTCGAGTTGCGTCATGTCGGTGGCGAACGTCCCCGCCATTGCTGCGGAAGTACCCAGGAAACGGCGACGATTTAGACCATGATCAGCAGACCCACAAAAATAGCTTCCGGGAGTGTGACGCATACCAAGGCTCCTCGAAGAAGGCGGGGGGGGGAAGGGGAATGCAGGCAGGAACAGGTGGCCGCTACGGGGCGACGGAGCGCAGTCATCGGTAACCGTGACTTCAGAGCGAGAGTATTCTGCCAACGCGCAAACTCAAAGCGATGTGTGTTCTGTAGGACGTTACCAACAAAGGACCATTGGTCAGACGAACTGAGAAGAAACGCTGACGCAGACATCGGCCAGATGATGCGGAGAATCCGCACGATCAGGCATTGCGGACAAATTGATCTGATCGGCTTATTACGGCGGGTAGCGAGCATCGGCAGGCCGTGAAAAACCGCTCAATTAGGCATGACGCGCGAGTTCTGTCTGATCGGTAAACTGCCTGCCGATCGAATAACTCACCGAAGTCTTTACTCCTTGACCATCCCCAAGAACCGAACCAAGATCGCAGACACAGGTTGAAGAGCCGGATTCGATCGCGTCGATGCGGTTGAGCCGGCTCATTCTTCGTCATCACCGACCTCAGCCTTCAGCCGATTGATCCGCTATGAAGATGCATATTCTCGGCATAATTCTCGCATTCCTCACAGCAGGCGGAGCGATTGGGACAGTGGTCCTCGCTCCGAAGGCTCTGCAAGTGCGGACTTCATGGATCAAGAGCGTGGCGACGAAACGCGATGCGTATCTCAAGCTCAAAGACGAACCCGCCAAACTTCGCGACGAGCTCAAAAGACATCAGCTTGAGTATCATCGGGTGAATTACGACTGGGGCAAAGTCTTCAGCAACGTCAATGTGCAGCAAGGTGGCGTTGGCGTGATGGTACAAGGAGTGGGCGTCGCTGAAGGGGTTCGACAAGGACAAGTGCTGCATTTGTTTCAGCCGGATGGCAATCAAGGTACGAGTTACCTGGGACCCGTGCGTGTGGAGAATGTTGCCGACGGCCAATTCGCCGCTTCGGCGACATGGATCGTTCGTCCGCAAGACGCTGCGACATACAAGTTCGGGCAACCTGGTTTCCGCATTCGCGAGAATGTGCCAGCGGCTGATCTCGAAAACTTCGTGAAGATGCAGCATGCCATGTCTTTGAAAGACGTCGATCTGAAAGATGCCAAGAAGTGGCTCGACTATGCTCAGAACCGTGATCGCAAGACGGCGGAAGATCAGCTTCAGTTTCGCATCAACGAACTGCATGGCGATCCTGGTCAAGCCGACAAGAAAGGTTTGCTGCCAGACTACCTCGTCGACGGTTTAGTGATTGCGATCGAAAATGCTGAAGAGTCACGCAACGTCACGCTCGAAGAAGTGCATGAACTGCGTCAGAAGTTGCAAGATGTCTATGACGAGATCGTCGAGGTTCAGAATACGAACAGCGAGTTGATTCAGATATTGCCCGGCAATACTCCGGTGCCATCGGCTCCGAAATCAGACTCACTTGGCAGCTAAGATGAAATTCAGCGCCAACGACTTGCTCCGGCTGCCGTAGCACCAGCCGAATAGTCTTTGCTCACCGGTCGGGACTTCCATGACGTGATCGCCCAGTGGTCGTCCTCTTATTCCTTCAAGGAACGCGGCAATGGGAATCAATGACCGCGACTACTACCGCGACGACGAACCAGGCTCGTTTCAGTACCAAACTCGTCGCGTAAGTGACTCGCTGCCAAGCAGCAATCGGCTGATTAAAGTGTTGATCGCGCTGAATGTGGCGTTGTTCGTGATGTCTTCGATGTCAGGCGGACTTCGTCCCGTGCCGGGCTCGATGTTCGAGCAGATGAGTCTGCATCTACCGGGCATCAAGAACTACGAGTTGTGGCGGCTTGTGACTTATGGCTTTGCCCACGGAAACCTCAACCACTTGCTTTTCAACATGCTGGGCTTGTGGGTTTTCGGGCGGTTGGTTGAGTCTGTGCGTGGTTGGAAAGAAACTCTCGGCTTCTACCTCGCGGCTCTCATGATCAGCGGCGCGGCACAACTGGCGATCGGTGCCGTTCAAAGTCCGCACCAACTCGGACTCATCATTGGAGCATCTGGAGCAGTCTGCGGTCTCACTGCATTGAGCGCGTTCTATTACGGGCGGTTGAAGATGTACTCGCTCATCTTTCCGTTCGGTCTAGAGTTGCGTTGGATGGCGATCGTCTATGTGGCTATCGACACCTGGGGAGCGCTGCGTGGAGGTGCTCCGGTCGCCCATTGGGCCCACCTCGGTGGAGCCGCATTCGGAGCGTTGTACTTCCTACTGGGGCTGCGGTTGATTCCCAACGGACTGAGCCGTCTCACCGCTTCCATGCCGCATACAGAACCCACACCTTGGCAGCAAGGGCCGACTCGCCCCACTCCGTTGGCCCGCTCAGCAGATCGTCCCGACGTTCGCATCTACGAACCTCCAACTGACGCGCTTGAAGCCGAGCTTGATCGAGTTCTCGACAAGATCAATCGCGAAGGCAAAGCGAGCCTGACCGCCGCCGAAAACGAGATTTTACAGCGAGCCAGCCAAGCCTTTCGCCAGCGTCAGTGAGCGTGAGTCATGCGATGCTCGACGAGGCCCGCACTCGCGATAGTTCGTTGTAGCATCTCTTGAATGTGGCCTTGTTGTTCAAGGCCGCACTTGAAACACGTGCGCCGGCACGGTCTGTGGGCTCAGTTGGACCCAGTTGCGATGGCCGCGCCAAGTGTAGCACTGGCCGGTTAGTAAGTCGCAAACTCGGAACTCCGAGTCGTGTCCCAGTCCGAGTTCCCCGAGATCCACATTGACGCAGCCGTTTTGCACCTGGAACGGATCCAAATTGACGACCGTCAGAATCATGTTTGCGCGGTCGGCGGTGCGTTTGCTGTAGCAGAGTAGTTGGTCGTTCTCGGTGTGATGGAACCGCAGGTTATCGTTCGACTGCAAGGCGATGTTCTGCCGTCGCACATGATTCACGACCGAGATCAACTCGCGAATGCTGATCGGGTCATTGAGGTCGCGTTGTCGAATCTCATACTTCTCCGAATTGAGGTATTCTTCGCTACCAGGCGTGACCGGCATGCCTTCGCAAAGTTCATACGCCGGTCCGTAGATGCCGTAGTTCGCACACAATGTCGCCGCGAGGATCAGTCGTTGCATGAAGATGGCGCGGCCTCCGTGCTGCAATTCGGCAGTCAGAATGTCGGGAGTGTTCGGCCAGAAGTTCGGACGGAAGAACTCGCGGACTTCGGTCTTTGTCAGCGTTTCGAGGTACTCGGTCAGGTCGTGCTTCGAGTTCCGCCAAGCGAAGTAAGTGTAGGATTGACTGAAGCCCAGCTTGGCGAGTCGATACATCACCTTCGGTCGCGTGAAGGCCTCGGCGAGGAACAAGACGTCGGGGTATTTCGCTTTCAGTTCCCCGATGCACCACTCCCAAAATGGGAACGGTTTGGTGTGCGGGTTATCGACCCGGAAGATTGCCACACCGCGCGCGATCCAGAACTCGAACACGCTCTTGAGTTCTGTCCACAGACCTTGCCAGTCGCGCGACTCGAAGTCGAACGGATAGATATCTTGATACTTCTTCGGCGGGTTCTCGGCATATTGGATCGTGCCATCGGGCCGCGCTTTGAACCATTCGGGATGTTGCTGCACATAGGGATGATCGGGGCTGCATTGAAAAGCGATATCGAGCGCCAGTTCGAGGCCATGCTGCTTCGCCGCGACAACGAGCGCGTCGAAGTCATCGAGCGTTCCGAGTTCTGGCAGGATCGATTTATGCCCGCCTGCCGCGCTACCAATCGCCCAGGGACTGCCGACATCACCGGGCTGAGCGATGGGGGAGTTATTCTTACCTTTGCGGAACTTGTCGCCGATCGGATGAATCGGCGGCAGATAGAGCACATCGAACCCCATCGACGCCACATACGGCAGATACTCGATGACATCGCGCAGCGTGCCATGCTGACCGGGCACTGCCGAGCACGATCTCGGGAAGACTTCGTACCACGCACTGAAGCGCGCACGCTCGCGATCGACGGTGACTCGGTGTGTAACGTCCGAGAGCGACGCCAGGGACCGATCCGCATACTTCAGCAGCAGCGCTCCGAGTCGCTCGTCGGCAATAAGCGTTCGTCCGAGGTCGCAGGATGGTTCACCGCGTAAGCGTGCGACCCACTTCGTCAATTCGTTGTGTTCATAACCGAGCGACTGACTTTGTGCGCGAGCGGCCGCAGCCTCGATCAAGCGTGCCCCAATTTCGAGATCGACCGTGATGTCCTGTCCGGCGTCGATGCGTTTCTTGAGATCGCGTCGCCAGGTGAGGAAGTGATCGACCCAGGCTTCGATTTGGTACTCAAAACTACCAACTTGCGAGCACTCGA
>Ga0172376_10000439_pt1 | contig 53774 bp, 33 predicted proteins | sample Lak35m_FD_121114 | JGI IMG/M metagenome (GOLD analysis project Ga0172376, IMG submission 121114) | Freshwater microbial communities from Kabuno Bay, South-Kivu, Congo - kab_092012_35m | ecosystem: Environmental > Aquatic > Freshwater > Lake | place: Democratic Republic of the Congo: South-Kivu...
GGTCACTTGCGATCGTACACCGGACCAATCCTTAAAGCGAACATCGGTGGCAGAGACAGATCCTAACTGACCTTCAATGAAGACCAATCCAAAGCTGTGAGACGCCACCACAGAGGTTTCCAACTGACGACCGTCGGTGCCAAACCCAATCCCCGAGTTCGCATACGACTGGATGGCTCCAATCACGGTATTGCCCAATTTATAGGCCACGGCACCTGTGGTTAGATTTGTGGACTTTCCATGATCCACAGATCCTTTCAGTTGAACATACAGCGGCAATCTTAAATCCACATGGGATCCTGACACGCCATTCACATTGAATGAAGCAGTATCTACGCCAATGCTTCCTTTACGTGCACCTGATAGAGACACCGAACTACTACCGTCTGATAACGCGGCAGGTTCAAAGAATTGCTTGAAGAAGGGATCTTTCTTAAATTCGTCTACGAATACCTGATTCCATTCCTCTAATTGAGTCTCTGTGACCTCGGTGCTACTGGGTTGTGGATTCGACAAATCCGGTTTTGTACCAGCGTCTGCAAGGTAATAGGTGTATACGTCCACATCTTTTTTCAGATATTCATTATGAACTTTTTCACCATTCTTAGCTGCATATAAATATTGATTATTCCAAGTTAAGCCTAAGAGTGAATCAGTGAAGCTGGCGGTACTTAATTCCGTGACATCATATTTTAATAGCAGCGGGATGAATTTTTTATGAAAAGGAAGAACAAAGAAAGTGGAAAAATCTCTATCTGGCCGCGATGTTTTAAACCAATCATTGATTTGAATAGGTGTATTTACTGGATCATACACAACTTTTCCAGATAATTCCTTTATATCATACCCGTCAAACCCTTTTTTTTGTAGGCTTTCCCAAATTCTTTTTATTAAGATTGTTGCTGGTTCTGTTAAAATGTTTTTTATTCTATTTTTTGCTGTTTCTCCAAATAAATGTGTATACAAAGCATCGCTTAATTGACCACTTTCCTTTGCTTCTTTAAATGATAAGGGTGTTGGATTAGGTGCTTTTTCTGTCTCCCCACATGCGGCAATAGCTAAAGAAGTGGTTGTGATATACAATAAATGTCGTTTGTTCATTTATATTGTTCCTTTTTAATATAGTTTAATCTAAAAATACGTTTGTAAAAAAGGGCTCTGTATTTCTTCAATATTCCTTTTCTAAAATGTTGCAAAATTACCATTTTATCTACGTAAGCCCAATGCATGACGGCTATCCACAATGTCTTTATAAACCATTTTTAAAACGTAATAATCTAGGTCAACTGCAGACTTTCGACCATCCGGAAAAAGGAATTTATCTGCTCCTGGAGGGGGTAACATGGCGCCAATAACATCTCTAATAAACATGTTTCTTTCTTCGGCTTTACTATCCAGCAATTGAACGAAGAATATAGAACTCATGAAGGCGCCTTTCTTAGGGCACGACTCATCACCCTCGAAGTCTGGAATTAATAAATCTAACCATTCTTTTTTGACCTTATCCGGAGTTCTGGGATATCTTGCGTTAAGGTAAGCGGTGGCAAATTTACGATCACCTTCAAGCAATTCCTTCACACGAGCAGCCGAAGGTTTAAAGACGGCTGGTTTTGTTTCCAGCAGAGATAAGGTTTCCACACGGGCCCAATCCCAGATGCTTTCGACACGTTTACCATCCCGGGCATAAGCTTCCACGTCAATACCCGGAATTAGGGCGGCTAATTCCTCTGGAGACAACGTGCCTCTATCAGGGGGTGTATCGGTATGAATGCCCAGGCTTGATAATAATCCAACCAGTACTTTAACGGCATCCTCATTGTGATCCTTAACGTCTACACGTACCGAAGGGGTGCCAAATCCAACTGTAGGCTGAAATGTCATCTCCGCAACGCGGTTACTGGCACTTAATCCACTTCCATCTAAAACAATGCGATCAGCTTTTTCTTTGGCTGCTGCTGGATCTTTACCCAACGTGGCATCTAACGCACACAATACCCCGGTGGCATCTTTGCGAATAACTTTAATTTCTGCATTTTGTCGAGCATACATAGCATCAACATCAGCCTGCTCTGCAGGAGACAATGCATGGATAGACGGGGAGGTGTGTAAGATACTGCTTATGGTCATTAAAAGGAGGTATCGGTGTTTCATGGGGTGTCTCCTTAATTTTAAGTGGGTGTTTTCCTTTATAATCTGAAATGTTTCTGTATAAAAAATCTATATGAATAACCAAGCCAATACATAAAAATATTATTAAAATATGGTTGGGGGTAAGGTATCCAGGCAGGAAACAATACAAACGGAAATCCCAGCTTTGATGATTATTTGATAAAGTTGCAAAGTTGCAACACATAAAAAAACATGGTGTACAAACCCAGGAAAACTGGTTACATTTTATAGTGTATTAAAGAAATTTTTGGGGTTGAATCCAGAAATTGATAAAAAAGATAAAGAAAATGGAGGATTTAAGAAAAAATTCATAATTTCATTCTATAAATTCCTTTGATAGGTAAAGTGTAGGCAAACTGCGCTTTTTATAATAAAAACAATAAAGGTAGGACAAATAACATGAATAAAAATAAACTTTCACGTTTCCTATTATCTACGTCCGTAGGTATTATCGCTACATTAGGTATCAGTGAAGTCACCGCATTATCCATAGCAGAGCGCGCTGAGGTTGAAGCTGTTCAAGCCCGGCAAAATACACAAATTCGTGCGCATCGTGCTGCGGCAATTGCTCATTTTAAGGGTGCAGATGCAACGATGGCGGATGCAAAAGCATTGGAGCTGGCTAATAAATTAGTGTTGGATGGCTCTGGACTCTCTGCGCTTAACAGATTGGGTGATGGAAATACAACACAATTATTTGAACACTTTACAGATGTGTTAGTTGGCGGGGTTGACTTAACTGCTGAACATTTCGATGACTTTTTATCGCGCATTGCAGATGCCGGCACATTAAAAGCCTTAGGCGTTGACGATGTTCGCCAATTAAAATCACCAGAAGCAGAACGTGTGGTTGTTCCCAGTCAAATTACAACCGTAAAAGATGCTGTGTATTTTGCTGAACAACGTAAAGATGCGGGGGAATTTGAAGCGGCGGCTACGTTCTTCTTGAAAGCGCGTGATTTAATCGCAGCTACAAACCAAACTACAGCTACAGAATACGCTGAAAAAGCATTGATGATGTATTCTGAACACTTTATACATGCAGTTGCTCGCGTAAGTTCTGTATCTGCTTCTTCTGAAAAAATAGCTGCTGCTCAAGCATTATTATCAAGCGTAAAAGCACTGGCTGAAGATACTAATACACCAACAGCATTTGTTCGTGCTGCCAGCTGTGCTGAAGAATTAGCTACAGCAATTCATGATTTAGTGTTGCTTGAAAAAGCTGCAAAAGCAAAATTAGAAGCTGCGGCAGTAGTAGACGCGACTGCAGTAACTGCTGCAAGCGTAAAAATTGCTAAATTGTATGTAGATGTATATAACGCAGATGTTGTATCTCGTGATATGCATGGAAAAGCTGCAGGATTATACACAAGCAGTGATAAAAACACTCAATTGGCTGCCGCTGCAGATGCGATGCGTTTGGCAGTTGGTGCCTTGGCGGATGCTCATATAGCAAAAGCTGACGCTGTATTTGCTGGCGACACAACAGTTGTTGTTAAATTAAAAGAAGATGCTTTAGCCTTTAACGATATGTACACAGACTTGGCAGATACTGTTGGGGTAAGCAATCAAAAACTTCTTGCAACATACGCTGCAAGTGCTCAAGTTCTAAACGCTAAACTTAAAGCTACATGGAACGCAAGATCCAGATTTACAGTTGATACTGAAGAATATAACGCTCTAAACACTCAGTATTTAGCTATTCGTGATTCAATCGTTACATTGCTTGGTAATGCAAATGCCGTGTATGCTCCTATGGCTACAGGTGGTGAACATTACTTAGGTGCAAGAGATATTGCAACTGTACGCTTAGTAAATGCTGAAAAATTACACAGAGACGTTTTGGATAAGGTTGCCGTTGATCCAATGGTTCACGCGGATGTATCTGCTGCGGTTACAGCATTATCAACTTATGTTGCTGATAATGGATCAGTAATTGTTGTAAACGGTCTGGACAATGCATTAAAAGAAACTTTAGACGAAGCTAAAGCAGATCTTATTCGTTCGGCACGTACGGATGCTCATAAAACTGTTGCTTCTGAACGTGCATTAGTTGCAAAAGCTCGCGCACTTGAATTAGAAAAAATTGCAGAAGCTGATGCTGCATTGGCTGTACGTGCAACTCGTTTAGAGGCTTATTTGACTCTTGCGCGTCAAGCAAACAACAAAGCAGCTTGGGAAGCTGGTGTAACTGCTGCAGATGTGGTTCTTGCACATGCAGATGTTGCAGCGGCTGCGGGTGACGAAGCGCGTTTAGTAAAAGCGTTGGCGTTAACAGTAAAAGCAGAAGCTTTATTAAAGCGCAATACAGCTGCGAATGATACATTGGTTGCAGCAGTTGATGCTGACAACGTATTAGACGCAGGTGTTTTGTTCGATGCGGATGCGCTTGCAACCGCAATTGATAACGCTAACCGTGCATTACGTATTCGTGCGCGTAAAGAATTACGTCAAGCATTTGAATCAGCTGTTGAATTACACAATGCTGCAACTGTAAAACAAGGATTGCGTACAGCTTGGGCAACACTTGAAAATGCTTATGCAACAGACGAAGTTACGGTTGCTGACGCTGCGTTGACTGCAAACGTTCGCAATGGTGATGCAACATTTGTATCTGAAGCTTTGGCAATTTTAAGCGATGCTAACAACGATACAGTTGCTGGATTAAAAGCAGCTTTAGGAGTTTTAACAACCCTAAGCACAGTAGCTGCCGGTGGTGCTGGTACAGTAATTGACGCTGCTAACTATCTGCATCTTACAGTTGGTGGTGTTCGATATGTAACTAAAGCTGTTGCAGATATCACAGCGGGTGGTGGTGTTCTAAACTTTGACTTTGAAGCGGCCGTAGCAGGTGGACCTGTTGGTGGTGCAACGGTATTCCGTATCACGTTAGCTGCCGGGGTAGCAAACTTAAACGCCTTACGTGTAGCACTTGCTAAATGTGCGGATGGTGCTGGTGAAGCTGGTACATTAGCAGAACATTACGCTGCATTGCACGGTGCTCCGGCTGTTGAGATTGATGGCGTAAGCTTAAACTCTTTGGATACGCATGCAAAACTATACAATCATTTAGTATCTAAATTCTCCAGCCTTCGTGCAGCAAGCGCAACCTATAAAGGGTATGAAACAGCGGCAAAAGCTTGGGAGAAAGCACGTCAAGCTAAATCTGAATGGGCTGAGAATGAAGTTAAGAACTTATCAGCTGCAACAGCGGCAACATTTGCGGCTAAACGCAACGCTGCAGGTGCTGCATATACTGATGCTGCAAACTTTGAAACATCTCGTTTGCGTGCATTATTCGCACATGCAGGTCGTGGATTATGGGCAGATGGTGCATTTGATTCATTAGATGAAGTTGCTGGTGTAATGGCGGCTAATAATGGACGTTTAGCCTCATTCTATGTAAGTGAAGAGGCTTTAACTTCATTGCATCGTAGGGCTGTAAGTTTAGAAGCTTCAGCAACTGCCTATAACAAAACACGTGCTGTAATTGGAGCAGATGCTGCTATTGCTGCAAACGATGTGGCTCGCGATGCTTCTATTGCGTTGGCAGTTCGTGGGGATGACGTAGGTGCCTTTGAAGTTGCAACTGGTCTTGTGAATTCTGTATTCTTAGGTCTTGCAAATGTAAACGATGCAGCTGATTTCGGTGCATTAGTTGCTGAACGTTTGGCAGCGTTTGCCCCTGTTTACAGCAAAGTAACATCAGCGTGGTTGTCAAACTTAACATCCACATTGGCCTTAGATGACGTTAATGCGCCCGCTCACAGAGCTGCAGTGCAAGCCTTATTACAAGATGGAGCTGCGGTGAATGCGGGTGCAGATTTAGCTGGTCGCGTGTTCTCATTAAGTGAAAGATTTGCTGATGCTGGAAACTATCCACAAACTCATGCTGTTCGTCGTAACCTTACATTAAGTTATGAAACTGTTCTAAGAGCATTAGTATCTTTGGTTGTTGCTGAGGAATTAGATGCGCATCAAGGGCATTTACATACAGCAATGGTTGCTGAGGCTACACGTGCAAGAAACTTAGCATTAACCGCTTATGTTCCAGGGGCTGATGTAACAGAAGCTCAAATGAATCAAGTGTTGGCAAACTTAGAAGAACGTGCAGCAATGGCAGAAGCTATCCGATTGGCTGTGTATGGTGCGACGCGTACAAATACACCATCTAATACAACTGCTTCCTTTAAAGCTGCTCGCGCTCAAGCAATTGATGCGGCTGCAACTTTAATTCCAGAAGGTGCGCAAGATACAGCAGATATCGTTTTGAGAGAAACAAACGTAGTTGCTACGCTTAACTTAAAAGCAAAAGTTGCACATGAACTTGCTCGTGCATGGGTTGCAAAAGGTGGTGCTGAAGCAATGCGTTACAGCAACTCAGGACTATCAGTTCATAAAGAATCGGCTCTTGATGCTTTCTTAAAAGGACTTGCAGCGTATAATCAAGAAGTCGACTTAATCTTGTCAACGACAACAGCGGGCGATATGCCAACTCGTAATACACGTTTATTGGCTGCGTATGAAGCAATTTCTGCTGCATGTGCTGAAATGGTAAAAGTTGGTGTTACAACAGCAGATACTGTAAAAGCACAACATACTGCAACATTTAAGCAAGCTCAGATTTTGTATCGTGAAGGTCATAAAGATCGTGCATTAGTCTTGTTGGAAAGCTTAGTAAAAAATGATGCTGCAAAAGTGGTACATGGACCGATTTTGAATGAACTGGCTGCTGAATACGAAGCAGAAGGTAAGTTCTTAAAAGCAGCGAAAGCTTTTGAATCATCAACACTAAATCATGTTGCTAAAAAAGAAGCTAAAGAAGCTTTTGCTTCTGCAGAGCGGGCTTTGTCAGCAGCAAAACAATCAGGTCATCTAGAGGCGGCTCAAGCTGCAGCTAATGCATTCAATGCAATTGGTGGTGCATCATTCCACGGACGTGTAAGGGCAGAAGCTTACCATAAAGCGGCTGAGGCTTATGTCTTTGGTGAATTGTACGAAGATGCCGCAACTGCATATGCTAATTCTGCTGCACGTTGGGGTGCGATTGGTGATCACATGCAAGCTGGTAATCAATTTGAAAAAGCAGCATGGGCATTAAGCAAAGTTACTGATATTTCTGTAGATCAACGTATTGCTTTAATTCAGTATATTGAAAAAGCAGCGCATCAATTACAAATCGTTGATGCGACACAACGTCTAGAGAAATTAGTAACGCTTGCTGAAGATCATATTGCTAAAATTGAAAGTGATGACGCTATTGCTTCAGGTAAACTTAAAACTGCTGTAATTGCTACTGCTGGTGCTTTGTATGAAAAAGCTCTTGCTTTCCAAAAGGAAGGTAACCTATCTCATGCAGAAGGTGCAGAAGCACGTATACTTGCATTGTTGAAAAAAGTTGACGCAAATGGAAAAGAAGCAGGAATTCTTGCTCATGTTGGTAATTTGTATGTACTACAAAAGAAACATGCAGATGCGATCAACACATTCATTAAAGCGGCAGAAAGCTATGTAGAAGGTGTACAACTTGCTGCAGCTGCAGATATGTATGCAAAAGCAGCAAAAGCTGGTCTCGCTGGTGGCCAAGGCGCGCGTATTAAAGACGAAATATTGCCAAAGCTATTAGAAATCAGTGCAAGCGTACGTACTGGTGGCGATAACGCAGGTCGAGACGATCAATTCGAAATTCATATGGCTATTTTGGATGTATACCAAGACTTAATGGTCTCTCATCCAGGAGAAGTAGACAGTGCATTTGCTGAATTGACAGAAATTGAAAAAGAAACAATTACTGATCCTGCAGTTAAAGCTCAACTTGCAGCTGTTAAGATTGCGTTGTTAAGCCAAAAAGCACGTACAACTTCAGGTGCAGAAGCAAAAGCCGCTTTATTGGCAAATGCTCAGTCAGCATTTGATGCAGTAAAAGCTTTAACCGGTAATAGCCAAGTTGCGATAGTAAAGGTTAAAAACTTCATTACTCTTGCTGCTCAACAATTAGCAGAAATGTACATGCATTCTAAGGCAATTCACTCTGCTACAGATGGTTTAGTACAAATGGCCGCATTTAAAACTGTTGTAGACGCAGCAGACAGCGCAGCCTTGGCATCATATGCAGCTGCTTCAACAGCAAAAGATGGATATGATGTAGCACTAGAAGCTTCAAAACGTGCAGCTAAAACAATGGAAACGTATACCCGTGCAATGTTGCACTATATGACAACCGAGGCAGAAAAAGCTCGTGCAGATGATATGAATGCTCTGCGTGCAATGCCAGATCGTATGGTTGCAATTGCTGGAAATGCAGTTCGTGCAACTCTATTGGGTATCTTGAAATCTCGTGAAGAAGCTAAGGGGATGCAAGAAGACTTTGTTGCAGTAATGAATTTTGTTAACAAAGTAAATACCTATGTTGCTGCGATGCGTGCACAACCAGCAGTGCGTGATGCTCATGGTGATGCAACAGCAGCGCCAGCGTTAAAAACTGCAGCAGCGGCAACGCCAGAGGCAGTAAAAGCTGTTGTTACGGATCTGGGAGCAAATGCAGCAGAAGCTCATAAGATGCTTGATCCAGTTGCGCGTGCAACAACAACTGATGCACTGGTTGCAGCAAAAACTGATGCGGTTGCGGCAGCGGTGGTATCAGGTTTGCAAGCACATGCAGATCTAACGAAAAAAGCACCAGCAGCTGAGGTGTCAAAAACAGCATTGGCTGATACAGCTGCTGCAATTACAACAGTGATTGTAGGGGATGGAAAAACAAAAGGTTTGTTGGGTGATTTACAACACGCTCAAACAGGTCCATCTACAGCAACTCAAGCTGTAATTGTGAAGTAAGCTTGCTATAGGTCGAAGGGGGAGCTTTTCTCCCCCTGGCTATAGAAGAATTAAATGATAAAAAAAGGAATGAATAATGTCTGATTTAAAAAATGTTCTAAAAGCAGGATTTCTTGTAACTGCATCCCTTTTAGCAACTGGATGTGGTGATGACAATAAAACAACAACACCAACAACTCCGACTACACCAGGAGGCAATACAGGCGGTGGGTCAACCGTTCAATCTGTAATATCTGGCTTTACGCCGAAAATTGGAGTGGCTATAAATTCTTTACAAGCGGGCGGATTATCAAAATTTAGTTTGCCAGCTAACACAGTATTAACCGCAAACTTTGATGTTTTTAAAGCGTTAAAAAATGAAACTGCGGGATCAGCTTTATCGTCTGGTGCTGCAGTATCTAAGCCGGTTAAGGGTCCTCTTAATTTGGTATCATTAACTGATTTAAAAATGGGAAAGGCGGATTCTTTATTGTTTGACGTTTCAGACACAAAAGAATTCACAGCAACAGCTAATCATATTGGTGCATTGTTTTTGGATGGATTAATTGACACGACACGTTATGTAGCAACAGGAAAAGTTAAAGGTAACTTACGCGTTCCAGCTGTGGCTGTGCGTAACGCTGTTTTAACAGGTGACGGTGCTGCAAGTATTGCTGCACAATATGCATTTGTGGCAGCGGATGCCGCCATTGGTTATGCCGCTGCACGTGTGGACGATAAAGGTGCAGCAATAGATCTTCCTGTAAATGTGCATTCAATAGCTGCATTATCAGCAGGTACTGCAAAAGCAGCTGCTGCAAAAAAAACATCTTCTACAACTAAGGTAACGAATACTCAAACTGCAAAAACATCGGCTACTGCTAAAGTAACAACACCTCCTACAAAGGCAACTGGTGGTGCGTTAGCTTTAAAATCATTAAAATTAAATGATACTGATTGGGCAAAAAGATTAAACGATGCAGGCTTAAATGTTCATGATGCAAATACGGCTCAGTTTGATATTGCTGGTCGTGTAGCTGATATTGAAGCTGAAAATGCAAACATCGCAGGTGTAAGCGATGCAAAACCAGCGTTATGGATACCTACTGCAACGGCAACTGCAGGTGGTGGAACAACAACAGCTTCTAAAACTACTACAAAGGCAGCTTCACTATCAGCAGGTACTGCTGCTAAATCTAAGACATCAGCAACAGCTGGAACAAAAACAACGGGTAAATCTGCGTCTGCCAGCCAAACACTTGTAAAGCAAAAAGATGGTTCTCATCATTTCTTGTTTGCTATTAAAGAGGGTGATTTATTTGCTGAAGTTGGTAAACTGGTTGTTGGTGCAAATACAAGTGTGCAAGCAATTGCTCATTATACATTGACCGTACATGATTTAACTTTAAATGCAGATTTAGGTGTCCGTGTATTGGCAGATGGAAATACGTTTGAAAAATTAGACGGTGTTGCTGATTTAGCAGGGTTTAATACATCCGGAACCTCAGCTGCTGACAAAATTACACACGGTCAAGCAATGATGAAACTTTTAGCAGATGCGGATCATGCTGTGCATGAATCAGACATTGCAGAAGAAGCAGGTGCGACTGTTACAAAATATCAACATTATGATGAACAAGTACCGTTTGCATTGTATGTTACCAATACAGTTGTTAATGCAGACAAGCATCATTTAGTATTGAAAGCGGTTGATTTAACTTCATCTACTGCGTTAAGTGCTGGTGTTTATGTTTTGCCACTTGTGAAAGACTTCACAGGTTTATTGCGCAGTAATTCTGGTTCGACAGAAATCGTTCTAGGTGATGTTAATGATGCTCCTCATGGTACATTAGCCGTTAAATCTTGGAAAATCATGAGTAACGGTTACCATGATGTGGTGTTAGCAGTTCAAGTTGGTACTAAAACAGCAGGTACTGCTTTGGGATCAGGTGCAGTTGAACGCCTATTAATGTCTTCAAAAGCGCAAAATGGTCGTTCTGTTGAAGCCAGTCATCTTGATGCTGCTGTGGCTCGTTTAAACCCAACAAACTTGGTTGCAGCGTCATTTGCTGATGTATCAACATCTCGCATTAACCAAGTTGCTCAATTTGCATCCTTGGCACGTGGTGTAAACGTTGCAACTGCTGAAAAATTAGGTGCGGTTGAGCATTACACAGCATCATTTAACCACAATGGTGCTCAAGTTGGATTTACTTACAGCTTGAATGGTGGTGATGCGTTTACAGGTAACAAAGGTACAACGTCATTTGGTGCAAACGTAGCGTCAAATCTATTGGGCTTAACAGCAATCGTATCTGCAGATGCTTCTGTAGATGCAGCTAAAAACCCATTGGCCTCAGCATCACATGCATCTTATAATGCAGGCTTAACATTCGCAAAAGCTTATAACTTAAGCGGATTATCTGTTGTTCCAATGGCTGGATTCGGTGTTGCATCAAATGCAATTAATGGATATTCAGCAGTTGTTCCAATGGCAGCAGGCTCTTTGGGATTGCATATGAATGATGTATCTTTCAGTGCTGCAACATTCCATGCGGGCGTAAACGTAGCTTTAGATGAATTTGTAGCTGCAACTGCCGGTATAAATACATCTTTAGCTTTCGGTGTGGCTGGATACTTAGCTGCAACGGCTAATGCAACATTGTCAACCAGTGAAGGTAAATCTGCTGATTTACAATTCGGTGGAAGCAGCGTTGCACCATATGCTCAATTCAATCTAGGCTTTGCGTCTGGTGAAAAAGTAAATGCACTTATCTCTGCGGGGGTAGCTGCGGTAAACTTTGGAATTGATCGTTAATTTGTTCAGTTAATCCTACCTTTAAAAACACCCCTTCGGGGGTGTTTTTTATATTTTATAGACACTCTCACTGGGGTTCGAGTGACTTTTTATAGCCCACCCACCCGACCTGGATAGCGCGAAGAGGCGCTACCAGGTCCTTACCCACAACAGAAAATCTAAAATAAGCAGAACTTTTATGATTTTTATTGTTGAATGCGATGTTGTTAAATTTTTCTTAAGAAATTTTAGTGTTAGATTATTAAGGTGAGGTGGAAAAACAGATACTTTTTACTTTAGGTATTATGATAAAAGCATACTTTGCCTTAATTGATTTTCTTTATAGATCTGCAGTTTCTAAATGCATCTTTGGTCGCCGTTGGCTTCAGGTTTTTTAGCGGCCTTTGGTATTTACAATGGTGCCCGACAAAACACCAAGACATAAGGCCCCTAATACGGTGGCTAATGGATGATGCTTTATTAAATCTTCACCTTCTGCTTCAATGGTATGTAATATAGTTTTAATATACTCCTCGGCAGAGTTTAGTTCATTACTTATGGTAGGTTTTTTATGCAATGTTGATCTGATTCCTTTTATGATCAGACATCCAAGCCACCCTCCAACAGCTAATGCTATCAGGGTAATAGACATGTATGCTTTGGCAAGAATGGGGGTATACGTTTCACTATAATATTGATATAAACTAATTAGGCCAAATAATGCCCCGCTAATAATTAATACCCAAAAAATAAAATTTAATAGTTTTAAATTGTTGTTAGGCGTATTTTGCCCTAAGGATTGCATCTTAGAAGCAAGATATGCTTTGACAAGGGGGATTGCTAACGAGAGGAGTGCCATGGGCCTAATACCTTTGCTAGAAGGACTCCTATACCAAATGACAAAGCAACACTTGATAAGGGGTGTTCTTTTATGGTTTCTTCTAAATCAATCGCGTATTCTTGCGCCCTCTCTTTCGTTCTTTCCATTTGATGTTTTAAGAAGTTAATAGAAGACCCACTGATTGTATCATTTAAATCTTTCATTCGAGATGCCAGGTGTTCTGCACGTTCTAAGAAATCATTTCCAAGGTCTTTTGCTAGGTTGGGGCCTGTTTTTTTTACATGTTGAAGAATTGCTTGTAAATCTTCATTTAGACGAGAGAATTCCTCTTTAAAAGATTGAACATCATCACAATATTGTGCATGTGCTTTCTTTGATGAGTGGGTAGATTTTGTCATGATAATCCCCATTGTTCTTTTTGATAGAGGTTGCTGGCTTCCTATTTATAGAATTAACCCATTTAAAGTTGTTAGACAAGGGTTTATTGCAATAAGAATGCAGGTTAAATAAAATGAAAAAAATTTATAAATGGCGGGAGTGACGGGGCTCGAACCCGCGACCTCAGGCGTGACAGGCCTGCGCTCTAACCAACTGAGCTACACCCCCTGGGTGGTTTAATGTGTGTATTTCTACATGTTATTCCCCCTATTGTCAAGGGGGAATAACATTTTATCGTTAATTATTTAACTCTAAGTTAACCCCAACATCTTCCATTGTTGCGAATATATTACTTTTAAGTTGGCCTAAATTTACAGATGCCTGCATAAAAGGTAAGGGGATTGCTTTTAAGTCAAACTTTATTTGAAATCCTATCGTTGCGGTAACATGGTTACTTGCTGTTATGTTTGCTTGGTACTGAGCTGCCATCTCCGCTGTAATCGTCTGATAAGAAAGATTCGCAATATCAAACTGCTTTAAAAGTTGAGATATATTGGCAGTTAAGGCATTCGATGATAAGTTAGTATTTAAACAGCCAATTCCAGTACTAAAAGTGATCTCTGGAGAAAACCGGTAAATCCCTCTTGCTTTTATTCCATAGTGTGTTATTTCGTTTCGATGTTGCCCTATTTCTAGCTCTACTCCCATTATATGTTGTTTTAAAGGTACTCCTATAAATGTTGTATTTATGTAGCGATTATAATGATTGCTATTTAATCCTACCAATCGAACAGGTCCAAAATTATGTGCGACTCCTTTAATATATCCATTTCCAAAAGAAGCTTGATAAGTTGCATTGGCATTTAACGCCAGTACGGCTGCAGCGGCGGTTGCTGCTGGAAGGCTTGTTCCCGTTGTTGTGGGATATTTTTCTGCTAAAACCTTAGGTAATAATGTCTTAACAGTAGCATATTCACCTTGGCCAAAAAGATATAACTCTGGTTGTATGGCGGGATACCTATCCATGGCGTCCAATGTTTCTTCAATCATAATACGGAACATTTGTTCTTTAGATGCGGAGCCACTAAATACCCCGCCTGAAATGGGAATGATGCCAATACTTGTTACCGTTTGTTCCCTGTTTAAACGATCCATCTCGTTGTATACATTTTGATAAGTTGTTCTCAAGACAGCATATCCTTCTTCGAGTTTAGCCTTATAGGGAGATAATCTAAAATCAGGTCCTAGAGCGTGCACGATATATTGTGTCCCTTGAGTCCCTATCAAATCATAAGCACCTGTTGTAAAAACTTCCGAATCTTTTAATAAAACGGGACCCCTTCCAAAAACAGGCTTTGTTGCAAGATTTTTTTTGGTTTTAATTTCCTCTAATACATTATCCGCTCCAGCAGCGTTAAAAATTGCACCACTTAATAATCCTCCGGGGGCTAGCCATTTATTTGCTGCATTCACAATAACGTGCTTTTTTGAATAAACTACCGAGCCTTTAGTGGCCTCCAACTCTCTTGCTGGGGTAATGGTTGTAACGGTTGCAGATAAAGGAGGATTGTCCTTGTTAGTAGGAACAGTAATAGAAGTAGAGGTCACATCAGGACCTAAAGTTGCTGCGGGGGAAGGATTAGTTCCATTTGCTCCTTTATCTCCGCAGGCATTTAAAATTAGTGTGCACAAAATAGTGCTGGTTAAATATTTATAGCGCTGCATAATAATCATCCTTCTATTTTAAAATGACAATTTAGTTTTGCATAATTATTATACCCCAGCAATCTCTAAAGGCGGTCAGTGCGAATTAGTTACCTTTTGTTAATACTTCTTCCTATACACTTTTAATGCATAGTATAATTAAACATTATGAAATTAGAAGAATATTTACCCATTTTGGTGTTTGTTGGGGCAGGGATATTAATCGCAACAATATTTGTTGGTTTGGCCTTTTTGCGTGGCAAACGTAATCCTTATACAGACAAAATAGCGCCCTACGAATGTGGGTTTGATGCCTTTAATACAGGGCAAATTCGTTTTGATATCCGATATTATTTAGTAGCAATTTTATTTGTTTTATTTGACTTGGAAATCGCCCTGCTTTTTCCATGGGCAGTAAGTATCTTGGACTTAGGATGGGGTGGTTTTGCGGCCATATCCAGCTTCCTTTTTATTCTTTTAATTGGATTTATATATGAGTGGAAAAAGGGGGCTTTAGAATGGGATTAAACTTTCCTAATCCACAAGATAAATTTTTATTTGATAGTTACAAAGAGGTTGAAAATAAAGGCTTTGTACTTTCAACTCTGGATGAACTGGCCAGGTGGGCGCAGGCAGGGTCAATGTGGCCCTTAACTTTTGGATTGGCCTGCTGTGGGGTTGAAATGATGCATACAGCTGCTTCTCGTTATGACCTAGAACGTTTTGGAATGTTTTTCAGGCCAAGCCCGCGCCAAGCTGACGTATTAATTGTGGCAGGAACACTTACCAATAAAATGGCGCCGGCTCTGCGACGCATCTATGACCAAATGCCAGATCCAAAGTGGGTTGTTTCCATGGGGTCTTGTGCAAATGGAGGTGGTTATTATCATTATTCATATTCAGTAGTTAGAGGGTGTGATCGTATTATTCCGGTTGATATTTATGTTCCGGGCTGTCCTCCAACGGCAGAGGCATTGTTGTATGGGTTATTGCAGTTACAGCGTAAGGTACGATTAGGAAAAAAAAGAGTTATCGATCGTACGGCAAAACGGGTACAGATTTAGGTGGTTAGATGCAAGATTTTTTTGATGATTTAAAAGACCACTTTGAACATAAGTTAGATATTCTTGATGTTCGCTTTATTAACGCTTTGGATGAGTATACCTTGATTGCACCTTTAGGTCGCTTAATAGAAGTCATGGGGCATTTAAAGCACTCTGTAAAATTTTTACAATTAACCGATATTACTGCTGTAGATTATCCTCAGAAAACTAAACGGTTTGAAGTTGTTTATCATCTATTAAACATGCATCGTAACGTGCGTATTAGGGTTAAAACAAGTGTAAACATAGATGAAATCGTTCCGTCGCTGTGTCGTTTATATAAGGCTGCCAATTGGTATGAACGGGAAATTTTCGATATGTTCGGTATTATATTTGATCAGCATCCTAACTTAGAGCGCATTTTAACTGATTATACATTTGAAGCCTATCCATTGCGCAAAGACTTTCCAACAGAGGGTAGGGTTGAGGTTCACTTTGATGAGGTGAACAGGTGTGTGGTGTATGATCCTATAAATTTACCTCAGGCACGGCGTCAATTTGATTTTATGGTTAATAAGTGGCATACGCCTACTTATGAATCTCCAGAAAGTGGGGAATAAAATGCAAAAAGACACTTTTCAGCTTAATTTTGGACCTCAGCATCCAGCAGCTCATGGGGTGTTGCGCTTAATTTTAGACATGAATGGAGAAGTTGTTGAACGTGTAAGTCCTCATATAGGGTTGCTTCATCGAGGCACAGAAAAGCTAATTGAAGACAAAACGTATTTAAAAGCATTGCCTTACTTTGATCGGTTGGATTATGTGTCTCCTATGTGTCAAGAACATGCATTTGCATTGGCAGTAGAAAAGTTACTTAAAATTCAAGTGCCTATCAGGGCGCAGTATATCCGCGTACTATTTGCTGAATTAACCAGAATTATGAATCATATTCTCAACGTAACTACATTCGCGATGGATGTGGGGGCGTTAACTCCTTTTCTGTGGGGATTTGAATATAGGGAAATTATCCTTAGTTTCTGTGAGCGTGTTAGTGGTGCTCGGTTTCATACAGCATATTTTCGACCTGGTGGTGTGCATCAAGATTTACCTGATGGACTAATTGAGGATATTCAACATTTCATTAAGGACCTTGGACCTAAGATTGATGAAATGGATGGCTTAGTTCGGGATAACCGTATCTTTAAACAACGTACTGTAGACATAGGTGTGGTTTCCTCTGCAGAAGCCATTGAATGGGGATTCACAGGACCTATGTTGCGGGCAAGCGGTATTGCTTGGGATTTGCGAAAATCTCAGCCTTATGATGCCTATACTAACGTAGAATTTGATGTGCCAGTGGCAAATACGGGTGATTGTTATGCCCGATATTTAGTGCGTGTTGCAGAAATATATGAAAGCATTAAGATCGTCAAACAATGTATTAGCCTTATGCCAAAAGGTCCGGTAATGGTAAATGATCATAAAATTGCCCCACCTAAACGCTATGATATGAAGCACAGTATGGAAGGGCTTATTCATCACTTTAAGCTTTACACCGAAGGATACACCGTACCTGCTGGAGAAACTTATACAGCTGTTGAATCTCCAAAAGGAGAGTTCGGAGTTTATCTGGTATCAGATGGTTCTAATAAACCCTATAGGTGTAAGATTAGATCAACCGGTTTTGCTTTTCTTCAAGCAATGGATATGTGTAGCAAAGGGCACATGTTGTCAGATATTTCGGCAATACTAGGATCAATGGATATCGTATTAGGAGAAGTTGATCGATGAATAAAATATTTAAGTTTTCTAATGAAAACGAGTTAAAGATCCCAGAAATTTTTAAGAAATATCCAGCAAATCATCCCCAAAGTGCGGTGATGCCGTTATTGGATATGGCGCAATCCCAAAATGGTGGATGGTTGTCTAGGTCAGCCATAGAAGTCATTGCAGAGCGTTTAAACATGCCGATTATTCGCGTGCAAGAAGTCGCAACATTTTACAGTATGTATCGGCTAGAACCAGTAGAAGAAACAGTCGTGCAAGTCTGTACCACAACCCCATGTTGGCTTCGGGGCAGTGATGGTGTGATGCAGGCATGTAAAAATGCAATGAAAGATAATGTTACTGTATTAGAAGTTCAGTGTCTTGGGGCTTGCATAAATGCGCCTGTTGTTCAAATTAATGATACTTATATGGAAAATGTTACACCAGAGTCCATATCAGATTTTTTAAATCAGGTTCCTAAAAAAAAGGGAACACAATCATGACATTTTTACACCCTAATGATAGAATCTTTACTAATTTGCAGGGGCATGAAGATTGGGCCTTAAAGTCCGCTCAAAAACGTGGAGATTGGAATGATACCGCCTCTTTTATTGCCAAGGGGTGTGATTGGGTTATCAATGAAGTCAAGACTTCTGGTCTGCGTGGACGGGGTGGTGCAGGCTTTTGAACTGGCACAAAATGGTCGTTTATTCCTAACGATGGACAACAACACTACTTAGTCGTGAATGCAGATGAGGGCGAGCCTGGAACATGTAAGGATCGCGATGTAATTCGTTATGAACCCCATAAAATTTTAGAAGGTGCCCTGCTTGCCGCCTTTGCTATTCGTGCCACTGTTGGCTACATTTATATTCGTGGTGAGTTTAAGCATGAAGCTGATATTTTAGAGACTGCCATTCAAGAAGCGTATGCAAAGAAACTGTTAGGAAAGAATGCTGCTAAATCGGGGTGGGATTTTGATTTATACGTTCATCGGGGGGCCGGTGCATACATTTGTGGTGAGGAAACGGCATTATTAGAAAGCTTAGAAGGAAAGAAGGGGCAACCTCGTCTAAAACCTCCATTCCCTGCGAATATTGGATTATATGGAAAACCTACTGTGATTAATAATGTTGAGACGATCGCAGTAATTCCAACAATTTTACGAAGAAGTGCCGCGTGGTTTTCAAAACTGGGACCTGAAAAAAGCTGTGGCACCAAGATTTTTTGTATTTCAGGACATGTTAATAAACCTTGTAATGTGGAAGAAGTGATGGGGATTCCACTAAAAGAACTCATTGAACGTTATGCCGGTGGAGTTCGAGGAGGATGGGATAATTTGCTTGCAGTAATCCCAGGCGGATCTTCCGTTCCTCTTTTGCCGAAATATATTTGTGATAACATTGCTATGGACTTTGATAGTTTGGCCGCAGTTAAGTCAGGGCTAGGTACTGCGGGAATCATTGTAATGGACTGCTCTACCGATATTGTTGAAGCCATTGCCAGGTTATCAAAGTTCTATATGCACGAAAGTTGTGGCCAATGTTCTCCATGTAGGGAAGGAACAGGATGGTTGTGGCGTTTATTAAAACGTATTCAAGCTGGAAATGCAGTGTTGCAAGATATTGACTTGTTAGAAAATATTACCCACCAAATAGAGGGGCATACAATTTGTGCATTGGGAGATGCCGCCGCATGGCCTGTTCAAGGGTTAATTCGTCATTTTAAAGGGGTTTTGATTGATCGTATTGAAATGCAAGGTCACAGACAATGATATTCATGTTTGCACAGACTCTAAAGTTAAAAGGTGAAAAATGATTAAAGTTACAATTGATCATAAACAATACCAATTTCCACAAGGTCTCAGCATTATTGAGGCATGTCATCAGATTGGCATTCAAATCCCTCATTTTTGCTATCATCCAAAGTTAGATATCGCAGGTAATTGTCGTATGTGTTTAGTAGAGGTTGAAGGATCTAGAAAACCTATTCCAAGCTGTGCTAACAAAATACAAGAAGGTATGGTAATTCATACAACGACAGAGCATGTAAAAAAAGACCGTCAAGGCGTAATGGAGTTTTTACTTATAAATCATCCGTTGGACTGCCCTATTTGTGATCAAGCGGGCGAATGTGATTTACAAGACCAGGCGGTGCATTATGGTCGCGATCGCTCCAGATATAGTGAGGAAAAGCGGGTGGTTCCCAGTAAAAACATGGGGCCATTAATTAGTACAATTATGACGAGGTGTATTCATTGTACACGGTGTGTAAGATTTGCTGAAGATATTGCCGGAGTGGCTGAAATTGGTGCAGTAGGTCGCGGAGAAAATATGGAAATCACGACATACCTTGAGCGTGCTATACAATCTGAAGTTTCTGGAAATATTATTGATCTGTGTCCTGTAGGGGCATTAAATTCTAAGCCGTATCAGTTTCAAGGGCGCCCGTGGGAGCTAACTCATACAGATACAATTGACGTAATGGATGCTTTAGGATCTCATATTCGTGTAGACAGTCGTGGTGGGCAGATTTTGCGCATAAAACCTAGGGACGCAGAAGAGATTAATGAAATTTGGTTATCGGATAAAAGCCGGTTTGCTTATGATGGGTTGTTATATCAACGATTAGATAAACCGTACGTTTGTAATGCACAGGGCAAGCTTTTTCCTGCTACGTGGGATGAAGCAATACAAACCATAGTGGCTCAACTAAAGCAAACACCTGGACATAAAATTGCTGCTTTAGCAGGGGATTTAGTAGACTGTGAAAGTATGTTGCTAATGAAGCGACTAATGACCCACGTTGGTTCGCAGCATATGGATTGTCGAATAGACGGGGCCTATGCAGATGTATCAAGTCCTTCATCGTTTGTATTTAACACCAGTTTAAATGATATTGAGAATGCTGATGTGTGCTTATTAATAGGAACAAATCCACGATGGGAAGCTCCCCTTTTAAATCTTCGGTTGCGACGAGGAGTTATACAACGTGGAATGCAAATGTATCGTTTAGGGTTTACTCATGATTTGGCGTATCCAGTAAATGATTTAGGTAATGATCTCTCTATATTAAATGATATTTTGAAAGGGAAAGGAGACGTCGCAAAGGCTTTTAGAACGGCTCAGCGTCCAGCTTTAATTATTGGTCAGTCGGCTCTTAAATCTGCCCAAGGTGCTGTTGTATTAAATATATGTGCTCAAATTGCAGAAAAATATCATTTTATTAAAGAAGATGGTTGGAATGGTTTTAATGTTCTCCACATAGGGGCTAATCGAGTTGGTGGTTTAGATATAGGATTTGTTCCAGGGAAAGGTGGGCTTGGGCTTTCAGAAATTATCCCAGCAACTTATGATGGTAGGATTCAAGTACTATTTTTATTGGGTGTAGATGAGGTTGCAGAGAAATTAAGTAAAGATGTATTTAGTGTGTACATTGGGCATCATGGTGATAAAGGAGCTCAACATGCCAATGTGATCTTGCCAGGGGCTGCTTATACAGAAAAAGAAGGTATTTATGTTAATGCTGAAGGGCGCTCTCAATATGCCCATAAAGCAGTTAGTCCTCCAGGTGAAGCAAAAGAAGATTGGAGAATTATTGCCGATATTCTCAATAACGTTGGGTATAAACAGTCCTATAACTCCATTCATGATGTGCGAAAAGATTTAGAGCTTGAAAATGGAGAGTTCTTGGAGAACTGCAGCTTTAGTAAACGACACTGGAGTCTGGATATAGGAAAAAAAGATATTCTTGCTAAAGAAGATTTATCGCCGATAGTTACCAATTTTTATGTGACTAATATTATTACAAAATATTCCAAAACAATGGCGCAGTGTACCGAAGAAATTCTTAATGGAGCAAAAAAATGAGTTGGCACGAAGTGGTTGCATTGTGGATACCTTTTTTTCAATTGTGCATAGGGGTTTTTGCGTTCTTAGTGGGCATCATAGTCTCAATTGCATATTTAACATTGTTAGAACGGAAAGTGCTTGCTGCTGCACAATTGCGCTGGGGGGCAAATGTAATTGGACCCTTTGGACTTTTTCAGCCCTTTGCAGATGGTATTAAGTTAATCCATAAAGAAGTCATCTTGCCTCGAAACGCAGATATACCGATATTTTTACTTGCTCCTATTATTACCTTTGGCCTTAGTTTGGCCAGTTGGGCAGTAATTCCTTGGGGGGAAGGATGGTTGTTTTCTGATGTGAATTTAGGCCTTTTATACTTACTTGCTATAAGTTCAATGGGTGTATTTGGAATTATTATGGCAGGATGGTCCAGTAATTCTGTGTACTCTTTATATGGAGGGTTAAGAGCCGCTGCGCAAATGATATCTTATGAAGTCTCAATGGGTATTATTTTGCTATCAATCGTGATTACTGTGCAATCATTTAACCTATCTGATATTGTGAGGGGGCAGCAAAATCTATGGTTTATCATCCCTCATTTTCCTGTGTTTATATTGTTTTTTATATCGGCTTTAGCAGAAACTAATCGTACTCCATTCGATCTTTCAGAAGCAGAAGGAGAACTTGCTGGTGGGTTTAACGTTGAATATTCGGCAGCTCCATTTGGTGCCTTTTTCTTGGCTGAATATGGCAATATGATTGTGCTGAGCGCATTAACTTCAGTATTGTTTTTAGGGGGGTGGTTGCCTCCTGCTGATTGGATTATATTTACATGGGTGCCAGCACCTATATGGATGGCACTTAAGATAACCTTGGTTTTATTCTTGTTTTTATGGGTGCGAACAACCTTGCCAAGATATCGTTACGATCAGTTGATGAACATAGGATGGAAGATATTTCTACCAGCCTCATTAATTTGGTTTATGTTAACAGCCCTGGTGGTGTTGTGGAAGCATGGGGGGTAGTATGTTGCAACTTATAAAACGATTCTTTCTGATAGATATTATAAAAGGGATGTTTTTAACCTTTAAATATATATTTTTTAAAGCAAAAGTTACACTAAACTATCCTTTCGAAAAGGGCCGTATTAGCTCTCGTTTCCGCGGAGAGCATGCGCTGCGAAGATATTCTAATGGTGAAGAGCGTTGTATTGCGTGTAAATTGTGCGAGGCGATTTGTCCGGCACAGGCAATCACAATTGTTTCAGAGGAGTGCAAAGATGGGAAACGGCGTGCAGTTCGTTATGATATTGATATGACTAAGTGCATTTATTGTGGCTTGTGCCAAGAAGCTTGTCCTGTTGATGCAATTATTCAAGGACCTAATTTTGAATTTAGTACTCAAACCCGGGAGGAATTAATCTATACGAAAGAAAAATTATTAGCAAATGGAGATAAGTGGGAACCTCTTGTTTCGGCAATCCTTGAAAAAGAAATGCCTTACCGTTAAGATAAATATACCACCTTACAATAAAGAAGGATAAATAGTGTTTCAGTTGGTTTTAGCATATTTTTTTTCGGGTCTAATTATTTTTGGCGCGCTGGGTGTAATATTATGCCCTAAGCCTGTTCATAGTGTTCTGTGCCTTATATTTGCATTCTTAAATAGTGCGGCACTTTATATTCTTTTGGGAGCAGAATTTTTAGCATTAAGTACTTTAATTATTTATGTAGGAGCTGTTTCCGTTTTATTATTGTTTGTTGTAATGACCCTAAGTTCTGCGGAAGGAAAGATGGGTTTGTCTCAGCTAAAACCCTATCGATATTGGGTTTTAAGTATGGCAGTGATTTTTGCAGGAGAGCTTATATTGCTTACGCAAACAGCTCAGAAATCAAAGGGTAATATTCCATCGCTTTCTAATATTAAAACTATTGGCAATCTTTTATATACTGAATATGGGTTGATTTTTCAGGGATGTGCTGTTTTGCTGTTGGTGGCTATGATTTCTGCTGTCATTATTACCTTTCAAAGTAGAGAGGTAAAGTTTGTTAAGCGTCAAAATCCAACAGGTCAAATTAATCGCAATGCTACAGATGTTGTGCAGTTAATTAAAGTTAAACGAGGAGAGGGGATTTAATGATAGACCCTTTTCATTTGCATATTTTAAGCATCTTGGTTTTTGTAATTGCTGCGGTAGGTATTGTAATTAATTTGAATAATCTACTTAAGGTATTTTTGTGTATTGAATTAATGTTTCTTGCCGTAAGCATTAATTTTATTACTTATGCCTATAGTTTAAATAACATTGATGGCCAAATCTTTACGGTATTCTTATTAACAGTAGCTGCGGCTGAATCTGCCGTTGGATTGGGGCTTTTGGTTTTCTATTTTCGTCAACGTTCAACAGTATCTGTGGCAGATGCAAATGTATTAAAGGAATAAAGTATGGTGATGGCAGCGGCGGTACTATGGATTCCTCTTATTGGCAGCATTTTTTCTGGCTTGCTGAGTTTCTTCGGTCAGGTAAAACTAAACGATTTAGCTAAACTTATTGCATGCGGATGCGTAGGAATATCTGCCGTTATTGCATTAGATTTAGCTTATGATGTCATTATTAAGCAGCAAATTGTACAAGGAGAAATGTTAGCTTGGATACCATTAGATGCAACTCATGAAATAACGTGGGGACTTTATGTAGACAGCCTATCTGCCATTATGGCAGCCACAGTTACATTGGTTTCATTTATGGTTCATATCTATTCATTGGGATATATGGCACAAGATAAATCAATTGCACGATTTATGTCATATCTTAGTTTGTTTACTTTTTTTATGTTGTTTTTAGTAATGTCTGATGACTTGCTTCAGCTATTTCTAGGGTGGGAAGGTGTGGGGCTTTCCTCTTACCTGCTGATTGGTTTTTGGACACATAAGGATTCGGCAAATTCTGCTGCTATGAAAGCTTTTATTACTAATCGAATTGGTGACATGGGGATGATAATAGGCATTGCAGGATGTTTTGCACTTTTCAATTCTTTTTCCATCCCACACATTATATCTAATTTATCCACGTTTGATCATGCATTCTTTCGATTGACAGATAACATAACTATTCATGCATATACATTGATTTGTGGGGGATTCTTGATTGGGGCAATGGCAAAATCAGCTCAATTTGGATTGCATGTATGGTTGCCAGATGCGATGGAGGGGCCAACGCCAGTTTCTGCTCTTATTCATGCCGCAACGATGGTTACGGCCGGTGTTTTTTTATTAATTCGATTATCTTTCTTATTTGAATATGTTCCTATTGTTAAAACAGTAATTACATCTATAGGTGCTGTAACAGCAATATTTGCTGCTATTGTTGGGTTGTTCCAGAAAGATATTAAAAGAATTATTGCTTATTCAACGTGCAGTCAGCTGGGATATATGTTTATGGCATGTGGAATTTCAGCTTATTCTGCTGCTTTATTTCATCTTATCACTCATGCCTTCTTTAAAGCCTTACTTTTTTTGTCAGCGGGGTCAGTAATTCATGCGATGTCAGGCGAACAAAACATTCGCAAAATGGGAGGATTATATAAGCGTATTCCATTCACATATGTCTTGGTATGGATTGGTAGTCTTGCTTTAGCAGGAGTCCCATTTTTTGCTGGATACTTTTCAAAAGATTGGATTCTAGAATTACTTTACTTGCATGGGGATGCTGAAGGATCTTTGATTCCTTATGTAATTGGTATTTCGGCTGCATTCTTAACTTCATTCTATTCTTGGAGATTAATTTATTTGGTATTTCATGGAAATATAAAGGCAGATGAGCGAGTCCAGGCTCATGTTCACGAGGCTCCTTTAATTATGCAGGTTCCAAAAATTGTTTTGGCAGTTGGAGCTATAATTATAGGATGGGTATTAAGTGACTTTTTTACCAATTCTCGGCTAATTGCCAACGCATATGTATATCAATCAGCAGATCAACATATTGTTTTTCTAATTCGATGGTTGCCAGTGGTGGTGTCTGGGTTTGGAATAGTTCTAGCATTATGGATCTATTGGCGCTGGGATCGTAAACTATCTGAAATGCTTGAAACTTTTAGAGTGTCGGCACGATTTATTCAAAGTGGATTTGGTATTGATGAGCTATATCGCAAAGTAATTGTAAAGCCGTTAAAGCATCTTAGTCAGGCAACGTATTATCATATTGAAAAAGATCTAATTGATAAGTATGGGCCAAATGGCCTTGCGCGTGGGATATATAAGGCGGCTTTTGTTTTGCGGAAATTACAAACAGGCAAGGTTGGTGATTATGCCGTTATGATGTTGATAGGAATAATTTTAATGATAGGTTATGTAATTATGGTGAATAAATGATCAATTTCCCTTTTTTAACCTTATTGCTAATTTTACCTTTAATTGGTGTAGGACTATTAACCTTAATTAATGGGACCCATAACCAAATATTGCGTAATGCCAGAGCGGTTACTTTATGGACTACATCCGCAACATTTTTAGTAATTTTAGTAGTATGGTTTGAATTTGACCCGGATAAATCATCTTTCCAACTTATTCATCATATCTCTATATTTGGAGGGATGGGAATTGATTACTTGGTTGGTGTAGATGGGGTTTCTTTATTAATGTTAATGTTAACGACATTCTTAATGCCACTGATTATATTGGCTGGGTGGAGTAGCATTCAAAAGCGTCCAAAAGTATATTATATTGCACTGTTGTGTATGGAAACATTTATTATCGGTGCGTTTATATCGTTGAATGTTCTAATGTTCTATATTTTTTTTGAAGGGGTCTTAATTCCAATGTTCTTATTGATAGGGATTTGGGGTGGAGAAAATCGTATTTATGCAACTTTCAAATTTTTTATATATACATTCTCTGGATCAATTTTAGTATTAATAGCTTTTTTGGTAATAGGATCATATTTGGATAGTTTTAATCTTACAATGTGGCCGACGAATATTGAAAGTTTATTTTTCAGCAATGTGACACACTTGTTATGGTGGGCACTATTTATTGGGTTTGCGATTAAGATTCCGATGATTCCTTTACATACATGGCTTCCAGATGCTCATGTAGAGGCTCCGGCTACGGCCTCAATGATATTGGCAGGTATTCTTTTGAAGTTGGGAGGATATGCTATGATTCGATTTCATTTATTAGCATTTCCCATATTATCAGAGCATTATTTCCCTATGATAGCAGGGTTGAGTGTGTTGGCTATTGTATATGCATCTCTTTTGGCTTGGGTGCAAGCTGACATGAAGAAGTTAGTTGCATATTCTTCAATTGCTCATATGGGGTATGTAGTTTTAGGAATTTATAGTCAAACACCCCTTGGGATAAAAGGCGCTGTAATTCAAATGGTTAGCCATGGGGTGATCTCTGCAGGGTTATTTTATGTTGTCGACATATTGTATCGTCGTATCCACACACGAGATATGCATCAATATGGAGGGGTAGTTACAGTGGCTCCAAAATTGTCTGTTTTAGCTTTTGTTTTTGTTCTTGGATTAATTAGCTTACCTCTGACAAGTGGATTCGTTGGGGAAATTATGGTGACTCTTGCTGTATTTCAAATTTCTCAACTCTTGGGGGTTCTAGCTGTAGTTGGTGTTCTGTTAGCTCCATTATATGGTCTTACGTTTTATAGAAAGATTTTTCTGGGTCTTCCGTCAGAAGGCGTCTTAAAAATCAAAGATATCACCTTAAAAGAGCTTTCTATTTGTAGTGCGTTGCTATTATTGGTGATATGGTTGGGTGTATATCCTAAGACATTTATAAATGTATTGGATGCTTCTGTTATGCGAATCATAAGGGTGGGTTAAATGCTTGTATTTTTAAGGCCTATATTACCTGAAATTATTTTACTCTTTGGTGGTTGTATAGTCTTATTACTGGATGTTTTTAAAAAGCATATCCATTATTTAAACGTTATATTGGTTGGTATATTAATGACTTGTATAGTGGTCATAAGCTATTTTTCCAATGATGGACTTTTTTACCATCGTATGTTTTGGGTATCAACCTTTACGCAATTAATTAAAATACTGCTTTTAGCATTCACTTTATTTTATTTCATGGCAACATCTAAAGTTATAGACAAGTATGAGCTTAATAAAAATGAACATAATGTGATGGTTCTTTTTATGCTTATAGGGATGTGTCTAATGATATCCTCTAATCATTTTATTGTGTTGTATGTGGGTGTGGAAATTCAATCGCTTGCCGCCTATACATTAGCTGCGATGCAAAGAAAATCCCAGTTTTCTGCAGAAGCTGGAATGAAATATTTTATTTTAGGTTCTTTAGCATCTATTGTTTATTTATTTGGAGTTTCTTATATTTATGGTGCTGTTAGCACATTATATCTTCATGAGTTTGTGAACCTGCATACAAAAGGAATTGAATTGGGTGCAATGCTGATTCTAATTAGCTTTTTGTTTAAGTTTGGGCTTTTTCCGTTTCACCAGTGGGTCCCAGATATATATCAGGGGGCGCCAACTCCATCAACCAGCATATTGGCTACTTTATCTAAGATTGGTGCGATTGCGATTTTAGTGCGTTTGACTATCGGGGTGTTTTCTGCGGCCTTTTCCTTTGTTAATTTGGAGTTTATATTAACATGTGTTTCCATAGGATCAATGATTATCGGTGCAGTTGTCCCAATTACCCAGGTATATTTAAAGCGATTGCTGGGATATAGCGCTGTTGGACATGCTGGGTTTATTATAATGGGCTTGTTGGGAAGAAACCCGGATGGAGCAGCTATTATAATAAGTTATATGATTGTATATATACTGTCGTTGATGACGGTGTTCATATGTGTCATGTCCTTAAAAAACAAAGAATCCGCAAGTGAAGAGAACAACGATTTGTTATTAAGTAAACTAGAAGGGCTTGCGCAGATTAGACCAAAACATGCGCTTCTGTTGTCGGTATGCTTTTTATCGATGGCGGGCTTGCCTCCTTTTATTGGTTTTTTTCCTAAACTATTAATTTTGCAACATATAATTAATCAGCAAGAATGGCTTATAGCAGGTGTTGCAGTGTGTACCACTGTTATTGGATTGTTTTACTATTTGAAATTAGTAAAACTAATGTATATAGATGTTCCTACAAAACAATCGGTTGCACTAACCGTGCGAGTAAATAAAAAATTATGGATGGTGTTTTGGCCGATATTATTTGTTCATTTGTTAGGAATTTATGTGCCTATACTACAAAAATTACATCAACAATATATAGTAAGTGCTGCGGGAAGTTTATTTGTAGGGTTTAATGAAAAAAATTATCCATGACGTTCTTTTAAGTACTCAAACAGAGGCCAGGGTTCAGATAAATAGACTGTCTAAGCCTTTTGTAGTTATGACGTACAATCAAACTAGTGGGTATGGTAAGTATGGGCGTGTTTGGGAGTCTGGGGCCGGGAATTTTGCTGCTACGTTTGCCTTAGATTTATCAGTCTCGCATTATGACTTTGGTAAGATTCCCATGTTAGTCTCTATAAAGCTATGTGAATTGTTGTCCACCGAAGTGGGGGAAGGTATTTCGTTTCGGATTAAATGGCCAAACGATATTTTGTTGAATAAAAAGAAGATTTGTGGGATTTTAATTGAAAAAATCGATAATACATTTCTCATTGGTATTGGTATTAACTTAAGACAATCTCCAGAAGATGGTCGCTTTGCCTATAATACAACAAATGTATTGCAAGAAACAGGTGTTCTTATTAAGCCAGATACGATACTGAATGAACTTTCAAGGTATTTCGATCACTTTAATAAAGAAGTCACAGAATGTAACGCCGATCAATTGCGGCAAAACTATATGACTTTGCTGGAAGGGCTGGGTCAGCAGATAAAAGTTGTAACGCGGAAAGAAACGTTTTCGGGATTATTACAAGATATTAACAATGATGGTGCCCTTGTTTTAAATGTAGAAGGGACGCATACGCTGATATATTCAGCGGATGTTTTTATATAGGAGTTTTAAATGTTATCAGATGTTGCAAATGGATTTAATCCAGAAGAGGGTTTAGTCTTTATACCCTTAGGCGGAGCTGGAGAAATCGGTATGAATTTGAATTTGTACGGATATAATGATCAGTGGATTATGATAGACTTGGGGGTTACATTTGATGATAAATATGGAATACAAGTAATTGCTCCCGATCCTAAGTTTATTCAAGAAAATAAAGATAATTTACATGGTTTGATTTTAACTCATGCTCATGAAGACCATGTGGGTGCTGTGCCCTATTTATGGTCAAGGTTGCGGTGCCCTATTTATGCGACTCCTTTTACAATGGAGATTGTAAAGAATAAGTTGAGTGAGGCTGGTTTAATGGGGCAAGTTGAGCTTCACACAATACCTTTGGGAGGCAAAATAGAGTTGGGTGATTTTAAAGTTGAATATGTTCACTTGACCCATTCTATACCGGAACCTAATGGATTATTGATTGAAACCCCTTTGGGGCGAATTTTTCATACAGGAGATTGGAAGATTGATCCTTATCCAGTAGTTGGACGACAGATGGATGTGCCGGCTTTAAAAAAGTTAGGGGATGAGGGCATCTTGGCAATGGTTTGTGATTCTACCAATGTGTTTGAAGAAGGTAATGCCGGATCAGAACAAGACGTGCGCAATGCATTAATTGAATTGGTAAAAAAACAAAAGAATCGTGTGGTGATTACGTGTTTCGCATCAAATGTGGCTCGACTGGATTCTTGTATTGCTGCGGCCAAAGAATCAGGGCGATTTGTAGTATTTGTTGGAAGATCAATGGAAACAATGATCGAGGCGGCAAAAGAGACAAAATACCTTTTAGATATTCCCCATCGAATTAGTATAGAAAAAGCAGCAGATTTACCAAGAGATCAGGTTTTATATGTATGCACAGGTAGCCAAGGAGAGCCGCGAGCCGCATTAAAACGTATGGCCCGTAATAGTTATCCCAACATTCAATTAGATAAAAATGATGTGGTAATCTTTTCTTCACGCAGAATTCCTGGTAACGAAGATAAAATTGCGGAAGTAAAAAATGATTTGGTTAAAAATGGCATTAAAATCTTAAATCATAAAGAAAGTTTGGTGCATGTATCCGGACATCCATGTCGAGATGATTTACGCAAGATGTACGAATGGGTTCGCCCCCAGATTTCAATACCGATTCATGGAGAATACCAACACTTAATGGAACATGGTCGATTTGCAAAAGAAGAATGCGGGGTTAAAAAGGTAATTGTTCCTGAAAATGGTTCATTTGTTGTGCTGGGTCCAGGGGACCCCCAGATTGTTGATCGCGTGCATTCTGGGTATTTGGGATATGATGGTCATGATATGATTGACATGGATGGCAGCATTATAAGGGACCGTCAAAAACTATCTGTAAGTGGGATTGTGCTAGCATCATTGACGTGGGATCATAAAACAAAAGAAATTTCAGATGTGCAAGTGTCTTCAAAAGGTGTTGTAGAAATAGGTCAAGATGCTGTTAATTTTGAACAAGCCTTGGCAGAAAAAATTTATGATTTCTTACAAAATAATACGAAGTTAGCTGCGCATCAGTTAGAAGAAGAGGTTAGATTGTTCATTCGGAAATATATTAATCGATTTCGAGGCATTAAACCTCTTGTGGTAATTCATAATCATGATTAAACTATTTATTAGTAATTCTTTGATAATGTAGAACAATAATAATAAAATAAGAGAATAAAAATGTTAGATTATTTGCTAAGTAAAGAGTTTTATAGTACTTATTTTCACTATATCATGGGGGCTGGGGTCATTGTTCTTGGCTTTATCATTGGTAGCGTGATTGTTTCAATACTTGCCAGATTGTTAGATGGAGCTGCTGCGACACCTGACGAAAGAGCTAAAAATAGAGAATTAGTGGCTAAGATTCACTTTCCCATTAACCTTGTATTCCTAGTTCTAGCAATTTATGTCGTACATAAATTAGGTGATTTTCCAAAACAGTTTGAGCCTTATTTATTGCATGCAATTAAAGCAGTTTTAGATATAGCTTTTTTCATGACGTTGTACCATTTTGCCGGGGCTGTGGTTTTGGCAAGATTATTTAGAGGAATCGGTATTAATGTTAATGATACTGTAAAAGTATTATTGGCTGATCTTGTAAAGGTAGTTGTTGCTGTTTTGGGTGTGGTTACTGTTTTAGGTAACTTTAATATCAATATTGGTCCTGTTTTGGGTGGGTTAACAGTGTTAACGTCTGCTGTTGCACTCGCAGCCAAAGATTCTATACAAGGATTAATCGGTTCGTTGACAGTAGTATTAGAAGGCAAATTTAAAGAAGGTGACTGGATTAAAATGGGCGATCTTCAGGGGTTTGTAGAAAATATTGGTATACGTACTACAACTATACGTGGTTTTGATCGTACACTAACAACGGTTCCGAATGATACTTTTACCTCTGGAAGTGTTACAAACTTTTCACGCATTAATAATTGGGAAATTAACGTCCAAGTGGTCTTGTCTTACAAGTCAAGTCAACGGCAATTAGAAAATATCGTTATGCGTTATCGTGATTGGTTGGGCAATAATCCAGATATTGAATCTGATCCAAAAAAGGCGGTTATGGCTGTGCGTATTAATGATCTTACAGATCACGGGTTTAACTTATTCTTATTTTTCTATACCAAAACAAATCAATGGTTAGAGTATATGAGGGTGCGTGAACAGTGTATGCTGCAATTGGTTAAAATTATTGAAGAAGAGGGAACCTCATTGGCCTACCCTACTCAGGCTGTTTTGCTGGATAATGCATCTGCCCCAAAGAAAATTGCTGTTAGTGAATCTAGCGCTAAATCAGCAGCCATAAAGGTGGTCGAAAAGCCAGTTGTTAAGAAAGCTAGTGCCGCTAAGGGAAAAACTTCGGCTATTAAAGCGAAGAAATAAGGTTTAGGTGTTTAGTTCTAAAAATAATATTTTTTCAAAACTTGTTCCGCAGGCGGCAGCGTTTTTAAAGCAGATCGAAGCTTTGAATGCTCCGCCTGTTGAACAAATTCCTATAGAAGTTGGGCGTGATAATTATGAAAAATTATCTCGTTATCAGGGAGGGACCCCTGTTTCAATGGCCCGTACGGAAGATAGATTAGTTCCTTCCTCATCTCGTAAAATGGGTATTCCAATTCGTATTTATTGGCCTACATTACAACACCTGCCTTTATTAATGTATTTTCACGGGGGTGGGTGGTCAAGGGGAAGTTTAAATACTCATGATGCTTTATGTCGGCGTATTGCTAAGGAGGCAAAGTGTATCGTCGTCTCTGTTGATTATCGACTTGCCCCGGAGTTTCCGTACCCTGCTGCAATTGAAGATGCAGAGATTATATATACTTGGTGTCAGCAAAACGCCTCAGCATTGGGTGCTATGCCCCATAAAATAGCTATTGGAGGAGATAGCGCCGGAGGGACAATATCTGCTGCGTTAACATCGTTGCTTATAGAGAATTCTGTTATTCTTCCTAATTTTCAATTATTGATTTATCCAAGCTTAGATCTTACATTTAAGCATGAATCTGTAAAGCTGTTTGGTGACGGTTTTTTTCTTACAAAAAGAGCTTTAGATTATTATGCCATAAATTATGCACCTAAAAATAATTTGAAAGATTGGCGTATTTCTCCATTGTTTTATAAAAAATATGATAAGCTGCCTCCTGCAATTATTCTGACTGCAGACTGTGATCCTATTCGTGACGATGGTATGACATATGGGAAAAAAATATTGCAAGCAGGAGGGCGTGTAGCGCAAAAGAATGTTCCAGGAGTTATTCACGCATTTATGCAAATGGTAGAAACATTTCCTTTGCAAACGGCATCATCATATGCGTGGATAGCAAGTCAAATGCAACAGTTGTGGAATAGTCCAACCAAATAGCAGCCTTGATTTATATCTTTAATTTATAGTACAAGTATCACACAAGGAGAGATGGCCGAGTGGTTGAAGGCGCACGCCTGGAAAGTGTGTATACGGCTTAAACCGTATCGAGGGTTCGAATCCCTCTCTCTCCGCCATTTTCTAAATTATAAGTTTAAGTAAACGTTTAATCAAAATTACTTATTTTCCATATACTTGACAAACCTTTGTCGAATAACTACATATAAAATAATTAAGGGATAAATTTTATGCGTTTATATATATTTACGAAATTTTTTTTAATCGCAGCAGCCTTTATAGTGAATACTACGTTTACTAGTGCTTTACCTTCAGCTTTAATTGAACAATCTGATAAAGCAATTATGGCACCTGTCGCCATAGCTTTAAGAAAGGTGGTTACAGATTTTGCTGCTGGCAAAGGGACTGTGCTAAAAAGTATAGAATTTGCTTCTGATGTACGCATTTTGCCAGTTGTCACTGAAGTGGGTATTGTCCCCGCTCTGGGAGTACACACTCGTAGCCTAAAAGTCATGGATATGCCTTCTTTCAAAGATATTCTTTTAAGTTATGTGTCAGCTAAATCAAGGCAGTATACAGAGTTTGTAGGAGACACTACTACTCAGTTTACTGTAGAGGGTACCACAATTGCCCGCAGGTTTATTGCGGAGCACGCTGAAAAAGCAGGAATGATTGGCTATGGTTATACAGGGTATCGTAAAGATGGGTGCACTAGGTACGATGGAAATTCTATTTTAAGCACTCTTTTTGAAGAAAACCCAGTCTTAGGAAGAAAAGCATTTGGAAACATAGTAGGTCATAATGTTATTGCGTTGGAAAAGTGGGGGTGTTGGGCTACGCGTAATGTGGGAGCTTATGTTATTGTATATAATGATTGTGGCATGGATGAAGGATTCACTAAATTTGGTGAAGACATTCCCGCTTCGGATCATATTTTCAATGCTGAAGATGGAGATAAGTTAGTGCTTACTGAGGGAGGGGCGCAATCTTTTAAACAGGCTTGCAACGCACTAAGAGCAGGTATAAAGATTCAAGCTATGTACGGACTTCGCACTCCTGAAAATTTAAGATTCTTCTCAACCGCAGAATTTTTTGCTCAATTTCAGGAAGCCTGCGCTAGAGGAGAAGTTTCATCCCCAGAAACTGCAAAAAGAGTTTTAGATAAATATCTTGAAACTCATGAAGCATGGAATAAATCAGCTGTAGATGCAGACACTAAAGAAAAATTGTTTTATGAAAGTGTTGAATCTTTTTGGAAAGAAGGATTATACATGAGGGTAATGGATCAAGTTGCAATTCATAGAGCAAGTTAATTAATTAGCCTAATAAAAAATAGTTTTTTGGGGGGGCATAAAATGTGTCTCTTGAATTTTTTCTTTGTACACGGAATGATAGAATTTATCCGAACGATTCCAAATGTTAAGAGGTTGAAAAGATTTATAGGTCTAATTGAAAATGATAATAGTGTTAAAAAATCTTTTATTACCTTTTATAATCTTCATCCTTTTGGGGTGTTCAAATAACCCAGGAAGAAATACGCATTTTAATAAAAATAATTATAGTAAGTTTATTAAGACTATATCATTCGGCGATTCTTTTAATGAGGCGATCAATGAAATTGTTGGAGAAAACTTTCCAAGAGAGAACTTAGAGGTTTCTTCCCTTAATGGTGGCATGACATCTACCAAAATATTTCTTGTCACCTTGAAAGATAGGAGATGGGTTCTGAAGATGCTCAATCCCAAGCATGATATAGTGTCAAAAATGAATGAGATTCGTGCCCATAACTATGCTGCGAAAATAGGCCTTGCGCCACCTCTTGATTATGTTGATAAAAAACTCCAGTTTATGATGATGCCCTATGTTGAGGGCCACATCTTGAACTTAGAAGACTTGCGTGACCCAAAAGTGCTAATGAAAATTGGTAAATCCCTTGCAAAGTTACATTGTTATCAAAAAGGAGAATTTAATCAATATAGACCACAGATCGATCGCGCTAAAAAACACTTTGAGCGTGCTCAAAAGAAAGAGGTTGCTTTACCTTCCCTCCATAAAGAATTGTATGAAAAATACTATAAAGAAGGTATAGAGCTTAATAAAAACACAAAAGACTTGGTCTTATGTCACGCAGATTTAAACCCGTCAAATATTATCATTGCCAAAAACGGCGCCATTTACTTTATTGATTGGACATCTGCGACATTGGACAATAGGTATACAGACCTTGGATATTTTTCCTTGGTTAATGGTTTAGATGATGATCAATCACGCATACTTTTAAGCGCTTATTTTGCTAACTCATTAACAGACTTTCAATGGAAAATGTTTCGAAATGCCCAAAGAAGAACGAGTTTTCTTACGGCGACTGTTTGGTTTGATTTTTCAGAATCAAAACAGGATAAGATCATCCCAAAAAAAGAGCGCATTAAAAAGTTAGATACCTTATTAGAAGACTCTCGCCTTAAAACAGGGCTTGAGTATGCAGCGTCCCATGAAGTGGTTTCCCCAACATCTGGTTCAGCAGATGCAATTAGGCTTTATGCTTTAGGATTCTTAAAAACGTATAGGGATTGGAAATAATAGGCAATATGCGGTAAATATAAGAGTGTTAGCAAGAGGTTAAATTGTAAGCCTAAGCTGCAAGTGTAAGAAAGAAACTGAAAAGTTAGGAAACACACTATGTGCTGGGGAACACTTAAATGAAGTAAAATAGTATTTAATAGAGGCATTAGTGGTCGCAGAAAAAGCCCTGCCCAAAGATTCTGTATACATTCAGCGTATTCAGAAGACATTGAAATTATAAAAGACGAAGACTTCTGATATAGTATAAATTTAGTAGATCTTCGAACCCGTCTTCACAGTTAAGACAATCGTTTTAGAAAAGTCATAGAGTGATCAATTATGATAAGAGTTTCAGCAGGGTTGGTGTTAATTTCATAATCTTTGAATAGATGCCTAAAATGATTCAACCAAGCAAAAGTACGATCAACAGCACTGTGTTGTATATGTGCGCAGCATCCTTGAGTTTCATCTGATTTCAAACGACAAGAATACGCTTGAAGTAATTGTTTGGTTTAAGGTATTTTTATGAAGTCAAAACAAAAAATGATTAAGAGACAAATTCGATAATTGAGTTTGTCTCTTTTTTTGTTCAAACGGAGGATGGTCATGAAGAAATATGTTACAATTACCCTACTATTATCAACAAGTTTATCGATACTCGCTAATTATGGTGCTTCAGAAAGTAAAGATCTGGAAGGTTTGGAGGAAAGCATACCTAGCGCAGCCGCAGCAGCAAGTGTAAGCGCAGCTGATATAGTGAGCATTCCCGAGGATTTATGGTTAAGCGAAACATCTTTGTTAACCTGGGAACAGAGGTTGGTTAATTTTAGGGAGCAATTACGTGACAATAAACATCCTTATCCAAATTTATTGGAAGAACGAAGATTAAATACAATCGCTGAACTGCTTGATATACCTGTAGATAGTGATGCGATTCAAGATCGTGTCGAAGTTGACATGCAGTCCGATATTGTAGACACACTCAGTCGTTTGTTGGATCTATTAAATCCCGATAGATATACGTATGATCCGGAACAAATAGCCCGCGTTCAAACAGCGCTTATCCCTCAGTTGTATCGTTTAGGTCGATTCCGATATGAGTTAGCCTTAGAATATGTACAGCTTGCGAATCGATTTACGCGAGAGTCACCACCAGAACGTGAGGGACCAATGGAAGTATCTTCTAGCACGGTTGCTCCTCTACCTTCAGCAACAAGAGAACCAGCTAAAAAATGGTTAGAGTATCTGGTTAATCACTATCACTTAAGAAGCAATGCCGATCTTCGAAAGATTTTTAATGCACTAATAGAGTTTGCTTCTACCCCAGGGTTGTTAGATCAGCTTGAGCGAAATCTAGTGGGTTTTTTATCTGTACCCCATTTAAGACAGTTGGACTATTTAAGATCACAACGCCTTGGCGCGCTTACATCAACAGAATTTGGCATGCCTTATCTGTTGCCTTTTCAAGATTTAAGTACAGAAATGCCGTATACAGCACCCTTGGTAACCTTTGTAGAAGAGGGGTGGTTGAGTCGAGCTCTAAGACCTGAAGATCGGCCAGATTTAGAGAGATTTTATGAACGATTTCGTAATGCATCAGAGTATCAGCGACTGGGAGAGTTTGTCCGTACGGTCTTATCGCCTTTAGAAGATGTGATTGCCGCCCCGATAGAACGGCCTCTTTTACCAGAAGAGCTTGATTTTGTCTGTCGTCGGCTTTATTTAGCGGGAGGTGCGACCGTTTTTGATTGTATCCCTAAAACATTGTTTCAACGGGAAACGGCGGAGGAGCTGCAAGACACAGTAGGCGCATTGCGACGCTTTATTCCGTTTTCTCAGCTACGTAATATCGCGTTGATCGCTCATCATTCAGACTATCTTGAACGGCCAAGAGATCGAGAACTGTTAAAAGGGGGATTAATCCCCTTAATCGCAGCCTTGAGAGAAATAGTGCCCACTGTGCGGCGACTTGTTCAAGAGGAAGTTTTATTAATGCGTAGTGGCACGCCAGCAGTTTTACGATTTGATATAGAAGCTGCAAGAATTCGCCATGAGTGTGCCTTATTAACCATCAAAAAAGTGGGGCAATTTGGAAGTGACATTGCTATTTTTGCAAAATTGTTACGGGTGTTGGATGCTCCATTATTAGCACAGGTCAGAGCTCCACTTTCAGGATGGTCTGATGATCAAAAACATGCTTTTGTTCGCATTTTAGTGATGCTTGGTGAAAGTGCAAAGAACCTTTCATCGAGAGCTAGGATGCTTACAGGCACAGACACCTTTTGGAAAACGTTTGAAGCTATTCGTGATGGCATTATTCATCCAAGTACCAAAGAGGGGGAATTTTCGGTTCAAAGACTTAAGTTCTATTTAGATAATCCTGATGATTCACATAATATCGGTTTGCAGGCAACACTAACAGAAATATGCGATGTGCTAGAACGTATGCGGGGTTTTTATGAAAGTGATGAGTTTACAATCGAAGGAGCACCAGCTGTTGATGAGATTCCAGATACATTTGGGACTAAGACAAAAGGCTTGTTTGACAGGGTTTGTAGCTTAGCTCTTCCAGCTGGAGATCCTGCTGCACGAGACTCAGAGCGAATGGATGTAACGGCGATAGCCTTTGAACCTAGGACTGACGCTGATATCGCAGCGTTGGATCAGACTGTTAATATTGCATATTATGAAGCACAGTTAGCACGGCTTCGCGATCTTATCCAATCCCTTCATTTTAATGAAGAATTTGATGCTTTATTAGCTGCATTACCATTTGACGAAGGTCAGAAACGACAAATTCAAGCTATTAAAATACGATATGCCGCATTAAACAGCTTAATTGAAGAAATGACAACACTTTTAGAGGCAGAGGCAATAACGGAAGAATTTACAGAAGAAGATAGAACTGCATTAAAAGCGTTTTTAACAACGGAAGGTGTAATGGATGAGGCCATGATAGCAGCAATTCAAGCAATTGTTGATACTCTTCCGGATGAATCGCTTGACGAAGCCTCTGATGAAGAGGAAGAAAGCGCAAACCCATTTGCTGCACTCATGCGCCAAAGCACACCACATCCATTCAAAGAAAAATTTGATCAATTTATTACAAAGAAGCGAGATTTTTATAAAGGCATTAAAGACTGTGAAGAGTTGAATATCCATCAGGCTTACGAAGCCTTTAGGGATGGTTTGCTAACTGATGAAACCCTTCGTCTTGCTTTAGCAGAGGCTGCAGCAATAGATATCATTGATGAGGCCATAGCGAAAGAATCTGCAGTAAAACAAACTTTAGAAGCACGATTAAAAACGTTTGGAATTATACGTCCAGACCATATTGATCGTTGGATTTCAGAATTAAAGAAACATTATGGATTATTGCTTAATTCATCCAGTCAAAGGAAGCGCACCTTACAAAAGATATTCAATTCTACATTAGGATTGCAGCGCACTTTGGAACAGTTAAGAGAGGCAACGATTGCCGCACTTGCAGGTGACGCACTAGTTGATATTGAACGGTATTGGGATGACCCTTTGTTTTGTTTACGATTGGAAGGTGATTTTGAAGAGCTGCGACATAGAGTGGGTGGGGTGTCCAATGCCCTTGGTATTGTATATGGGGTACATCCAGAAATTGCTGGGATATTACAGTTTCATCTTGAGAATTTGAGGCGTTTAGGGAACGATTTAGGGCACTTAGGTGACGTTCATGGTTTTTCTACGCAATCTGAACAAGGGAAGCGATATTACTTACGACGCACACTAAAAATTTTAATGGGAGAAATTCCTAAAGACAGCATTTCATTGATTGAAATTTTACAACGATTAAACGCTACTTTAAAAGCAGTTATTGAAAGAGGTGCTAGTGCTGAGGTTGTCCTGGCTTCAACAGTTCATAGCAATGGAGATATTTTAGAGTGTGTTCCTGTAGGTGGTGAAGCTGAACCACGTCGCTTCAGGTTAGAAATGATTGCAAAGGATGGAAACTGTGGATTTAATGCATTGGGCATTCCCAGAGAACGAGCCATTGCACAGTTATTAAGCAATTCGGAGGATGAGACAATTCGTGCTTCAGTGGCCGAAGATATCCGTCAGGCCTTATTGCAGGGAAATCTTCCAGTGGGCATGAGAACGGCAGGTACACACCGCCTAAGAACAGAATACTTTCATATTCAAACTCAAATTGATGAATTGCGTCGACAATTGGGAGATATAGCCCCTGATGTGACAGTTGAGTGGTTACAGGCAGAGTTCTTACGACTTCGATCAGAAACCCCTCAAAGAGCACTATTATTAAGACGACTTAAGGAAGCCATGAAAGCTTTAGAAGCTCTAAACGGACAAATCAACAGGTATACACATAGCAGAGAAAGCTATATCAACTTTATTACACAAGAGTTTGGTCGTGGCGCTTGGTTAAGTTATGTTAGAGGAGGACGAGGAACACTTTATGCTCTAGCTCAAATTAATCATCTAAATGTACATATTTGGAGAGAGAGTAGAGAAGGTAGGTTGGAAAGAATCCCCTTAGCTGATGGGCTAGATGGAGAAGAACGGCATTTACTTCATACAGATGGATTAACACATTTTCATCGATTAAATTAAGTGTTGTTTTAATAAAAGGAAGCGTTTTTATCATAAAAACTTCTTGATGCGTATTTATTAAGTTCTAACGCCTGTTAATGCTTGCTTAGAATTAACAATGAAAACTAAATATTTTTATAAAAACTTAGCTTTGAAGCAAGTCACGAAAGTATCAAGTGATATTTGGTAAGAATTATGAAAATTCATTTTGAAAACGTAACGGTGGTTCTTTAGACACCATTTCAACTGGCGTTTTAAGCCTCATATTATGGAATTTTTGGACAATACTTAGTCTCACAAAGATAACAGCAACGGTTCGTAGATTTATTTCGTATAATGAATCATATCATGAAACAATGCAGACTGATTAGAGAGGTTACGATACCCGTGTGGAAGAGATGCATCGAAACGTAGCCCTTCGTGCTGATTCACTTTATACCACTCTTTATGAACCAGAACTTCAATAGAGCCAATTACGGGGATTACATGCTCTATTACTCCTTTCTGGTGGGGAGGTGATAGATGCAGGCAACCTGGGAGTAGCTCTATAATAAATACTTCAAAACCAAGACTCTCATCAAATGGGAAGATAGGCATGACGTTGATTTTGTCATCTTGTTTGTGGATCTGCTGTAATTCGGGCTTGCTGTAAATAAAACCAGCCTGATAAGGGTTTAAGTCATCTATAAACGATGAAAAGGAAATGTCAAAACCGCTTGCTATCTTCCAAAGCGTTGCAATTGTAGGGCTGGACTCTCCACGCTCGATTTGCCCCAGCATAGCTTTACTAACACCTGTTTTTTGACTGGCAACGTCTAAACTCCAGCCACGCTGGTTACGCAGTGTTCTTAAAGTGCCTGATATTTTTTCAGCCAAAGTATTCAAGAGACTCACCTAGTGTAAATGCATAAAAATTTGTGCGCTATAACGCACAGTGTTATAGTATACTTATTGTGCGTCATAACGCACAAAATGTAAAGGTTAAAACTGGAGTGAAAAAATGAATCGATTGCTGACAAAAAGTGCCGAGGCTGTGCAAGCAGTGCTAGATGAAATAGGCTTAGTATGCAAGGTTTTAGAACTTCCAAGTAGCACAAGAACGGCAAGTGATGCCGCTTCAACCATTGGTTGCGATATTTCTCAAATTATAAAATCACTTATTTTTAAAACAAAAAGCACTGACAAACCCATTCTGGTATTGGCATCAGGCCCAAATAAAGTAAATGAAAAACAAATAGAATTTCATGTGGGAGAAAGTATCGTTAAAGCTGATGCTGATTTTGTCAGGAAAGCAACAGGTTTTGCTATCGGTGGCGTTCCACCTATTGGTCATAAACATTCTATTCACCTGACTTATATAGACCAAGATCTTATGGCACTTGATGAAGTATGGGCGGCGGCTGGCACACCCAATGCGGTATTTTGTGTGAATAGCAAAGACCTACCAGAGCTTACAAAGGGTAAGGTTATCTCAATATCAAATCTGGAACATAATTATGACAATTAAAGTTTTTTGGCAAGATCCTTATTTAACTGAACTTGAAACGACTATAAAAAATATCCATGGAAATCATATCACATTAACTGAGACAATTTTTTATGCTTTTTCAGGCGGACAAGAAAGTGATGCAGGTACGATAGATGGTTATCAGGTTCTAAAGGCTACAAAGAATGGCATGGAAATTTATTACACCCTTCCAGATGATCATAAACTGAATGAAAATGATGTTGTGAAAGTTGTCATTGATTGGGATAGGCGCTACAAGTTAATGCGCCTGCATTTTGCAGCTGAGGTTGTTTTAGAGTTAGTATACCAAAAATTCCCAAATATTAATAAAGTGGGCGCACACATCTCTCAAGACAAAGCGCGTATTGATTTTACCTGGGATGGCAGCATATCCCCTGTCCTGATGGATATTCAAAATTCTGCTCAAGTGATCATCGATTCAAATCAACCAATCATCAGCGCCTTTAGTGACGAGAGTACTGAAAGAAGATATTGGAAAATCAATGAATTTTCCTCCGTGCCTTGTGGTGGTACGCACATTAAAGCGACTGGAGAAATAGGCACCATAAGATTGAAAAGAATAAATCCTGGCAAAGGCATTGAATGAATCGAAATTTTTGTTCAAGAGCAGTTTTTAAATATAATGGAGAAAAAATAATTTTTGAAAATAAGCTTGTCATTGTAGTCAATAAAGACATTGATGTAGGTGTAACTATGAATGCTGTTGCCAATGCTTCTTTTTCGATTGGAGCTTTACTCGGCCAGGATACTTGTTTCTTGCGATCCAATTTGATGCAAGCTGTAATGACAGGAAAATAGCTGGAATGCCTTACATCGCTCTGCGAGGCAAATCTAACGAAATCAAAAAAGCAGTGAGCTTTGATATTATCCTAGGTTAAGCCTTATTTATAATCGCTAATGCTTAATACATGTTGCGTTAATAGTAAAAATCTAATAATTTCAACATAAGATTGAGCGCATAAAAATCATAATAATGCTGAATATATGACTTATTAAGAGAGTATAAGGATATTCGCATGCAAGAGAAGTTATCAGACGAACAAGTGACGAATTATATAAAGGTTCAGGGGATTAACTTCAGTCCTCGTGAATTAGATGTAATGGCATGTATTATGAATGGGCGGACGTCTAAAAAAGCAATTGCTACAACGCTGCAGATTAATCCTGGAACAGCGGCAACCTATACGCGTAACATTATGCAAAAACTCAACTGTTCTTCATGGGAGCATATTCGTGATTTTATTGAACAATCCAGTCAGGCAGATTTCATACAACAGCATTTAAAACGAGTGTTAGCTAGAGAACAGTTTGATATGCTGTTGCACAAACTGACAGATCGATTGATAGGAGCGAGAACACCTGTATGTCAGATCGTATATGATTCAGCTGAATCAGATGCCTTGTTACCCACTGTGCATAAAATTGAAGGTGTTCTTAAGCGTGTGGGCATTGAAGTAAAGCAAATAGGTGATCAAAACCCATTATCAATACCATCGAACACATCAACTATCCGTAGTCTTCATTTAAGTCAAAAACGCACAGGATTTGATATCATTACTATTGCAGACTACACAACTTTTGAAGCGTTGATGATGAAAATATTGGAAATCGTAGTAGGGGAGGGAGTTTTAAAAGAACTAAATACTTCTATTGATGGATATCCCGCACCTTCTGCTTTGGGGTCGTATTCAGAGCGCGTTCCCAGATCTTTTTTTAGCAATCCAGCTCAGAAACTAAGACATATTGGTGATTGGGTGAAACACTATAATAATTCTGTGCTTGCCGTGGCAGCCGGATCGCTTTTAAGTGTGACAGGTGTTGTTTGGGTTGTTCTGTCACTTAACTTCCATAAAACACTCCGTTCAGACTTAACATTACCGCCATCTCAAGTCTGTTTGCAAAGAGATGAGCTTGTTGAAAATATCAAGAAAAAGCTAGAAGCCCAACAGGCAAACACAATCCCTATGGTAGCGCTTGTGGGATTGGGTGGTGTTGGTAAGACTATGGTGGCACGTATGGTCGGAAAACAACATTCTGGAACTATTGTATGGGAACTAAATGCTGATTCATTATCTACGCTTAAAACATCGTTTAAAGAGTTAGCAGATGTGCTAGCACGCAGCGCAGAACAACAAACACAATGGCGACATATTCAATCCATGCCGCTAGGGGAGGCTAAAGATAGAAAAACACTTGCGTTTGTTAAATCCGCGCTTCAACAAGAATCTAATTGGTTGTTAATTTACGATAATGTTGAAACCTTGTCCGAGATGAAAGAATATCTTCCGATAGAACCTGAAACGTGGGGAAAGGGACGTGTCCTGATCACAACCTGTAATGCGAATTTACAGCATGCGTACTTTTTAACTCTGGAGAACATGATCTATATGAAGGAGTTAACAGACACAGAAGCATTAAGTTTATTTACGCGCACACTTTATGGTCATCGCAATTTATCGTCAGAAGAACAGTTAAAGACAGCAGAGTTTTTAACTCGTATTCCCCACTTTCCCTTAGATATTTCTGTAACGGCTCAGTATATTCGATACAATCAAATTAGTTATCAAGAGTATTTGGAGCGTATGCAACAGCAAGCTTTTCATGAAACGCAAGAAGCTATGTTGCGAGAAACACATCAGTATCGTCACTCACGTCATCACTTAATGATGGTGTCTTTACAGCAGGTATTGGATTCTAATCCAGAATTTGCTGATCTGCTTTTAATGATGTGTTGTTTAGAGGCAACCCATCTTCCAAGAATATTTTTGGACGCATATAAGCCACAATTGGTGGTGGATGCGTTTATGCTGCAAATGAAAAAATATTCTTTAATTCATCAGGAATCTTCATCCGGAGAGTATTCGATGGTATCTATTCCTAGAATAATGCAAACGATAGGATTAGATTATTTAAATACACGATTGGGAGTGCAGCAGATGCCGCATCGACAGATAGCAATGCTGCAGGCAGTTGAACGCGTCATTCAAAAAACGGTGGATGAAGAGAATAGCGATTTGATGAAATTATTTGAACCGCATTTAAAAAAGCTATTAACTCTTAATTTTCAATCGATGCAATACGCAGTCTTAAGCTCCTTATTTGGATGTGTGTCTTATTATTTGGGAGAGGATGATCAAACAGTAACGCATCTTTCCAAATCGCTCAATACGCTGAAAGAAAAAGCCTCTCTCAATGAGGGGCGGATTGCTATTGCCCTTTCATACTTGGGCGACACTTATAAAAATAAAGGAGATTATATCAATGCTATTGCGTGTTTAGAAGAGGCATCAAAGCTCTATAGTCAACATGATGGACTCTCATTGCGTCATGCACGCACCTTAACGTATCTTGGAAATACTTATCGCCTGAGTGGTATCTATGGTAAAGCAAGGGCTGTTCTAGAACAAAGCCTGTCGATATACAAAAATCATCCAGAGCGGGATCATGAATCTGCTCAACCTTTGGGGGTTCTTAGTACGGTATATCGAGATATGGGAGAGTATACAAAAGCTATTCAATTGATGGAGGACAGTTTAAAACGATACAAAGATCATAAAACATATCCCATGTGGCGGATTGGTATTCAATTGTGTTTAGGAAGTGCGTATACGGCAGATGGAGACTATATAAAAGGGAAGGATACCTTGTTAGATTGTGAAGCGGCTTTAAAGAAGTTTTATTCGACCCATCATGCGTTGTATCCTTGGATTCAACTATACTTGGGGGATGCGTATCGAAGCTTAGGAGACATGGCTAAAGCCAAATATCATCTTGAAGAGGGTGTAACACAGTTTAAACAACAATTCAGTGAACACCATGCGGGGTATGCGATTGCTTTATCACGTTTGGGAGCTGTATATGTGGATCTGCATCAGCTGGATTTAGCAAGCTCGACATTGCAGAATAGTTTAGCGTTGATGGAACAGCTTTTTGGTAAAGGGCATGTGCAGACAGCTTATCCTTTACAGCAGTTGGGCAGGGTCTATATAGCTGCAAAAGACTATGATCAAGCAGAGCTGATACTTCATCAAAGTCTAGAGTGTTATCAACAGATGAATCACACAGACATGTATCGCGCATTAGAAACGTTAGGTGAGTTTCATCACGTAAAGGCACAGCAAGCTAAGGCTAATGATGATGCGGTGTTGGCATTACAAGAAACACAGCGAGCAAAAGAGTATCTGCTGCGTGCGGTGGATATTGTTCGAACGCGGTGCTTCTTATCTTCAGAACATCTTAAACGATTAACCAAAAAATTAAACTCAATCGAAACATTTAAATGACAAATTTTAGAATGTCTAAAAATACGCTGCTCATCTTTTTGATGAATTGAAAATAGGTTTAAACTAATCCTTAACAGCCTTCATAAACGGTCTATATATTCACCAGTAATATTAGGCTGAACATAACTACTTCTAAATTCGTAAGCATAAGCAGCATAAACCCACTTACTGTGGTGGACAGTTGATGCTAGAACGCATTCTTTTAATTGATTTAATGCCTACTTCAATATCTATTAATCACCCGATTAAGTGATATTGATAGATAGCAATAGTAAGCTGATTGTTGGAATATTCATAATAGTTAAAAGATGATTTAAAAAAAAGAAGCTAGATCATTTTATTTACTTGCCTTTGATTTAAAAGCAACCTATATCTATAAAAAACGCATAATAAAGCCCGGGTTGGTTAGAGGCGAAAACAAGAGCTTGCAACCTGTAATGAGGCTGATATATGCGTTTTTATCTTAGTTTATCGACCATCTTTTGTTCTTACATTTTTGTTATCTGTTTTTTTGCACAGGAGATGTGCAAATGAAAAAATATTTATTGATATCTTCGTGCATCGCCGCAATAAGTAATAGTTTCGGGGCGAGTGACTTTAAATGGAGCGATAGTAAGCATGATCTGAATACAAAGGCTGAGGCCATTAGGGTGCAAACTTTTGGAATCAGAGAACACTTTGACACCAGTGCTGATGCAATTTTAGAGTTGTTGGATAGGATAAAAGCGGCATCCACATCTGAAGCTGCCATTGCAGCCGTAGATACAGCAATGCGGGCCTTAAGTGTTGGTCCTGATGGTCCTGCCAAGGTGTTAGAAAAATATATTCCTGCAGAAACACGGCGTGAGCGGTATGTTGAGCATAAGAGAGATTCCGTTAGAGAGTTGTTATATTCAGATTATACATACGAAATGAATAAAAAAATAAGGGAGCTAAAAAGTAGGTCTGATGTAGATATAGAAAGTATTAAAGATAGTAGGGAAGCAGCAATACCAGGCCCAGCAATCATTATTCCTTTTACCTGGTTTATGAAATATGATGGTTCTATTGCTTATGATGTTGTTACCTACACCACTGTAGTAACGCGAGCAGCCCGTACAGAACGTCATGATTTAAGGGATATTTTAAGGTTGTTTCAAGAAATGCGCGCCATATTGGTGCGCCAACAAACACAACGTTTGGAACGAGAAGCCGCGGCCAGAGCTGAGGCAGCGCGCAGACAAGCGGAAGCAGAGGCCCGACGTCAAAGAGAGGCGCGAGAGCAACGGGAACGCGAAGCGCGGGAAGCCGCAGCCCGGGCTGAGGCAGCGCGTAGACAAGCGGAAATGCGAGGTTTAGATGCGGCTGCATTATATACTTTAAGCCTACAATATGAAAATGGCACAGACGGTAAACCTCAGGATTCTGCACATTCGAGGGTTTTATTACGTGCGGCTGCGGATGCCGGGCATGCATGGGCTGCAGTCCGCTATGCAATTTATGTATACTGTTCTTCCGGAGCTGAGCAACGTGCTGTTGCGCGCCAATATGTGCGCAAAGCCTATGAACTTGGACATCGCACATCGTGTGATGTAGAAGGGTTTTGGCGATTTTATCACGAAAGCATTGCAGACTTAGTTGCCAGAGATGCGCGAGAGCAACGGGAGCGTGAAGCGCGAGAAGCAGCAGCCCGAGCTGAAGCAGAACGTCGGAGATTGGCCGCGGAAGCAGAGGCCCGACGTCAAAGAGAAGCACGAGAACGACGGGAACGTGAAGCGCGAGAAGCAGCAGCCAGAGCTGAAGCAGAACGTCAAAGATTAGCTGCGGAAGCAGAGGCCAGACGTCAAAGAGATGCGCGAGAACAACGGGAGCGTGAAGCGCGGGAAGCAGCAGCCAGAGCTGAAGCAGAACGTAGACAGGCTGAACTGCGAGGCTTGTCGCCGACCGCATTAAATACTTTGGGATGTAAGTATGATAAAGGAAATGATGATATACCAAAAGACACAGTATATGCATATATATTGTTTCAAAAAGCTGCAGAAGGCGGTTGTGGTGCTGGATGGGCTAACATGGCATTGTATCAATATTTTGGTAAAGGCGGTCAAGTAAAGAATGAAGCGCTTGCTGCAGAGTATTGCCGGACAGCCTTTGAAAAAGGGTATGAGCGGAAAGATGAGACAGACTTTAGTCGGTTTTTTCAAGAAAGTATTGCGACCATTAAAGCTGCACGTGAAGAGGCTCGACGTCAAAGAGAAGCCCTAGAACGGCGGGAGCGTGAGGCGAGGGAAACCGCATTAAGGGTCGAGGAAGCCGAGGCGGCAGCGGCACTCCTTGCGGAACCGTTAGTTTTTGAAAGTGAGCATGTAGAAGTTGCAGCCCATTCTACAACTGCTGTACTTGGGCGGATAGCGCTTGTGCAAGATGGGATGTTAAATGGGGGGCAGCGTGTAGCACGAGTATTGACAGCAGAAGCTGATGGTACAGGTATATTGCACGGATTTGATGTGGCAGCATCTTTGGATGTTCTTAAAACCATGGGATATGATCAATCAATGTTTGAGTTTGCTTTAGAAAGCATTGATAGGGAAGATTTAGAAAGTAAATTTAAAGCACATAAAGCGCTTCGTAAAATCATAAACCATACAGCCGTATTAACACGAGAAGTTGTAGAGAGTGCAATATGTGAACCTGGGCATAAGGATGTATTAATTTCTTTATGGGTAAATGCGTTAGATACACTTATACAAACGAAAGTATTGGCTCCGATCGATGTTCGAACGGATGTTGAAATACTTGAAGCGGCTCGCGAATTAAACCCAACACAATCGGTGGAATTGTCTGAAAGTCTATGGCCTCAACTGTTAAGGGTGCAAGCTCAAATGGCTATGCCTCTAGATGACAGTGCTAAACCTCTAAATGAATGGAGTGCAGCAGAAGTAGGCACATGGTGTAGTACATTTAGGTTAAAGGCCGTTTCTGAGCGTACAACGGATAGATTAAAGGCTTTGGCAGTTGTGCAACGGGCAGTTGAATTAGCACACAGAGGCAAAACGCCAAGAACAACGCAGTTGTTAGCGGTTGTAAGCAATTTAAAGCGTACAGAAGCCCGTGGGCGATTTTTACAAATTGCAACGGGTGAGGGTAAATCTATAACAACCGCTATGACGGCAGCGGTGTATGCCTTATGTGGCGAAACGGTAGATATTGCATCTAGTTCTGAACCATTAAGTAAACGCGACGCAGAAGAACAGAAAGCGTTTTATGAAGTTTTAGGATTAACCTGTGCAGACGTTGCTGAAGAAGATAATCATAAAATAAAAGCTGCCTATAGATCAGATATTGTATATGGTACCGTTCATTTATTTAGTGCGCATCTGCTTCAACAGAGGTTCCAAGGGCAAGAAATGCGTAAAGACCGAGGATTTGGTGTATTGTTAGCTGATGAAGTAGATAGTTTATTAGTGGACCAAATTGATGTGTTCACACAGCTGTCTGCGCCTATTGCAGGGATGGAACACCTTTTGCCGATTTTAGTATTATTAGAAAAAAAGATGGATACATTGTTGGCGGCGGGGCTTTCAGAGTCTGAAGTAAGAGCATCCTTATTAGATTCTACATATGAACTCTTTGCACAGGTCCAAGATGCAACGTATGATGATGTTGATGTTGAAAATTTATCTGATTTAGATGAGACAGTCCGCACGCATCCAAAGGTAGGTTTGGGGATTGTTGCATCCGATCGTTTGCGGTCTTTTGTGCAATATCAAATTCCCCAATGGGTGACGAGTGTATTTAGGGCAAGACAAGAGTATCAAAGTGAGCGCGATCATCTGGTGCATAGTAATGGTGCGATTCGCCCAGTTGATTATAAGCACACAGGGGTTGTGCACATAAATCAGGTATACACGGATGGTATACAGCAGTTTTTACAGCTAAGGGCTAAGGGGTATTTAACGGCAGAAAGTCTATTAGGTTCGTTCATGTCAGCCTTAAGCTATGTGCGTTTATATCGTGGAAATGTGTTTGGGGTTAGCGGCACGCTTGGAAATGCTTCAACACGTGAGTTTATGAAGAAAGTGTATGGGGTAGACTTTTTAGTAATTCCAACATTTAAACCAAAGCAGTTTATAGAATATAAGCCTATTGTTATAGAAGACCAATCAGCTTGGGAAAGCGGGGTATTAACGTCTATTAAGGATGCGGTTACAGATAATCGCCCAGTACTTGTGTTGTGTGAGACGCGTGAAGCTTTAGAACAATTGCACAGCAAGGTTGTTGCGAACTATGGAGTTGCAAACGTATTTAAATACTCGCGGAATGATTTGGAAAATACAGCAGAAGAACTTTTACCTGAAATATTAGCGCCTGGGCAAATTTTACTGGCAACAAATTTAGCAGGGCGTGGCACGGACATTAAGTTGCTGGATGAAACCAATGCCGCGGGTGGACTGCACGTGTGTTTAACTTTTATGCCATTAAATGAACGTGTAGAAGCCCAAAATTTTGGCCGTACTGCACGTCAAGGATTAAATGGTTCGGGACAGTTAATAGTATGTAGAGAACACTTAGCCGGAAAGCTAACGGGTGTCGATACGGTTGATATTGAAGCTCTGAGGGCATTACGGGCGGTAGAACAAAAAGAAAAACTGGATAGTGTGTTGGCATATACCCTACCTGAAGGGGTGTTTCAAGATAGTTGCTTTTCTGAAGTTCAAAGTGCATTGGAAAGATTGCGCGGTGATACACCGTTATCAGCTTTGCAAGATGCTCAGTTTACAGCGGTTACAGAATTGTGGGCCATACAGTATCACTTAATTCGTACTTATGCAGAACAGGTGTATGCTACACAAGAACATCGCCTCACAACAAGTATGAGCGAACATGGTATTAAAGTTGTTGATACTTACTATGATCGGCCTGATCAATTATTAACAATGATTGCTACATATGCAGGCATGCAATCCCATACATTAAAAACAAAACTATTGGCGCATATATGGAGCAATGTGGGCGAAGATATAGGGCGCTTTGAGGCGGCCATTGCTGAGTATACCCATGGAAGCGATGCGTTCTTTAGGGCGTGTGCGCACATTTTAGGAAAGTCTATTCTGCTGATTCAACAAACAGGTCAATACCGGGTGTTTCGGCAACCGGGTGACGATGTGATCGTTTTAGGTGAGTTAACGGGTGGAGTTGATGCAGGATCTAAGATCACAACGGGGCCTGGTTGGGTTATTCATGATGTCCTTGCAGATGGGAACTGTTTATTTCATGCGATTGGACATCAGCTAAAACTTTTGAATCATGAGGATCTTGCCACACTTGGGGGAGATGTACCATTATTACATACATTACCTGTAGAACATCCGCCATTACATACATTGCTTCGCATGAAAGTACAAGGTTCTAATAGATATGATGGACGGTGGGAGGGTAATGGAACGCCTGCAGAACCTGGGGCAATAGAACTTGCTGCCAAATCGCTTAATATCATAATTGCAGTAGCTGATAATGCGCATTTGGATAAAGGATATACATATTATTTTTATAAGGATGGCGTACATTACGTAAAAGCTGCCACATCAGATGATGTTGTATTGCCGGATTTACCCATGATAAAATTGGTTAGCACAGGGACACACTTTAAAAGCGTTGTTCAAGATGCGTTTGATGTGCGTGAAAATGCAGTATTGCCAAGTGTGTTTGATGTGGTGCCATACTATCGTACTCAAGGTGGTCAACGCGTAAGCCACAGCGCACCAAGGCATTTATTGCGCCGATATAAAGGGTTGGTTGTGCCAGAAAGTGCACGTGCGTTGATACAAGAGATACTGAAAGCTGAAACTTCAGAATCAGATAGAGTTGCGCGCATTAGGGTATTAGAAGACAAAGGGAGTAGCGTAGGATTAACCACCCAAGAAAATGCAGAGTTAGCCATGTACCAAGCAGAGGATCGTGAGTGGATACAACAGTTGCGGAGTACTGGTGCAGCGCTCTCAGAAATCCAACGCGTACGTTTATCTATATACAATGCTGAGTTGGAAGATGTGTACTCTATCATTGAAGCGGTAGATCCTGTAATATCAGAAACAGCCCTTACGGAAGTTGAATCTGCCTATCATGAAGCAGTAGCACAATACTATAAGGCGTACTTTGATGCAGAAGCCAGCTTTGTAATGCCTGTGATTCAGACATTTTTAAGAGAAGCAACCGAGCGTTTTGCACAAAAAGAGGGTATTATATTGCCTGTTCCGGCGTTGATAGAAGTGCAGCCGTATTTAAGTTACAAAGAGTGGATGACGCAGCTAACTTTAAGTATGGGCTCAGAGCCGCAATATAAAGGTGCGGTGTATTATGCACATGCAAAGGCCTTAAGTTGGTATCGGCCTAACCAGTATAAAACATTCGTCGAAAGTGCGCTTGAGTTTGCTAATCATTATATACTGGAAGCTCTTAAACCATGGGGAACGATACAGCTTGGCGTTGGTCCTCATAGTCATTCACCCTTGGCACGACAGGTTGCGGGACGCTTAAACGTGGTGTATGCTGTAAAGGCAAATATAGATGCGAATCTTCAAACGGTGGCACGGTGTCCGGGCAGTTATTCTCTGGCAGTAGGGAAAGTGGACGGGTATAGCTTTGCGGAGCTGGGTGTTATCGAAGAAGATGAAGCTGGGATTCGTACGCAAGGGATTGCAGCATTATATACACTTGTAGAAGAGCCTCCGAAAGCCGGGTTTTTTGATATATTGGCCATGTCGTTTTTAGGGGTGCTGCAAACTTTGGGAGGCGTCGCCCTAATGATGACTGGTGTTGGGGCAAGTATCGCCGGCCATATCTTAAGTGGTGGTATTGAGGACCTGTTTACGGCGTTAACGACAGGGTTGAGTGGAGCAGCCATAGACTGGGGCGGGTATTGGTTAAAGAAGGGGCTTTCGATGTTAATGATGGCGGGGCAAGCGTTGGTGAAGAGTGTGGCGAAGGGAACAAGCTTTATGTCCGCGTTTCGTGGGGCTAGAGAAGTATCGACAGCAGCAGAAGCCAGTAAAGCGGTGTTATGGCAGGTGGGGCGGACAGCAGCCGGCCATGCGGTAAGTTATGGGTTGGGGAAGATACGTGAAGAAGCCTTGGAACGGTATAAGAAAGACATCGTCGGGGCTGTGGATCGTGCGGTAGAAGAGGTATATCGAGACAGTGGATTTGCGGTACAATTAAGTGAGGTTTTGGCCTTTGACGGGGTCAGCGGGAATAGCTGGAAGGTGAGAGAGCAAGTAAGCTATGGGATGCAGGCGTGGGATACGGACAGAATTGGGCCGGTGTTAAGCACAATCAGCGCAGGATTTAAGCTGATCAGTGCCTATAGTGGTAGTACCAGCCTAGGCGTGGCGTTAGAGGCGATGAGTGCATTGGGAGGGCTGGCGGCACAGTATGCGGCGTTGACAGAATATTTAGGGGGGTACACGGCAGAATTGCGGCGGTTAATGGCAGACGCCCATGCAAGGGCACTCAAACCGATGGATGAGGTGATAGCACAGGCAGCACCGGA
>Ga0172376_10000440_pt1 | contig 53731 bp, 40 predicted proteins | sample Lak35m_FD_121114 | JGI IMG/M metagenome (GOLD analysis project Ga0172376, IMG submission 121114) | Freshwater microbial communities from Kabuno Bay, South-Kivu, Congo - kab_092012_35m | ecosystem: Environmental > Aquatic > Freshwater > Lake | place: Democratic Republic of the Congo: South-Kivu...
CCCCATCAACCACCAGTTCGCGATGCTGCGCGACAACATCTCGCGCCTCGTGCGGCGCAACTGGGGCTACAGCAAGCGCATCGAGCGCAAGCAGGATCACTTTTGGATCTACGCTGGCTACAAGAATTACATCCGGCCGAGGACCAACCGCGACCACCGCCCCAGCGCCGCCAGCAAGCTGGGCCTTCTACCCAGACGCCTCAGCATGGCGGAAGCGATCACCTGGAAAGGACGTTTTTTGATTCGAGCCTAGGACATTGCAATCCGGGGTCGAGGTCCCCGAAAGGGGATCAGTATCCAAGGGCCGTATCGCAGATGTCGTTCTTCGGAGACAATCCAAGGGATGTCCCCCCTGCTGTTGACACTCCTCCTGCTGCCGCAGTCCCCCGCCGCCGCGAAATACGGCGTGCACCCCGCGAAGGGGCGCGTCGCCGCCAGCAGCGCACAGCCGCTGCCGGGCGCGCTGACCCAATCCTCGGCGAGCACCGGCGGCGATGAGTGCGCCAGCCCGAGCCTGATCAGCGGCTACGGGCTGTTCCCCTACGACAACCGCTTCGCGACCACGAGCGCGCAGGGCCAACTCAACTGCGAGTGCTTCGGCTTTGGCAGCTCGGCGATCGCGGATGACATCTGGCTGCGCTGGACGGCGCCCGCAAGCGGCGTCGTGACCGCTTCCCTGTGCGCCAATCCCGGGCACGATTCGCGCATGGCGGTGTACGACGCGCCGGGCTGCCCGCAGGGCTCGCCGCTCGCCTGTGATGACGACTGGTGCGGCTTCGTGAGCGCCTCGCAGGTCTCCTGGACCGCCAGCGCGGGCGCGAGCTACCTGCTGCAGATCGGCAATTTCTCCTCCGGCGGCGGCGTCGCGGGTTCGCTTTCGATCCAGCCGACCAGCGTGCCCGCCAACGACGGCTGCCAGACGCCCGAACTGATCTTCGGGCCCGGGCCGCATGGCTTCGACAACACCAGCGCGACGACCGGCCGTGAGGGCCAGTGCGAGGCGCTGTGCACTTCGGTGCAGACCACCACGCTGACGGATGACGTGTGGTTCACCTGGATCGCGGACTTCGACGGCATCGCCCAGCTCTCGCTGTGCGCTTCGGCCATCGACACGCGCTGTGCGGTCTACCTCGGCAGCGGCTGTCCAGCTCCCGGCAGCGCGATCGCCTGCGATGACGATGGCTGCTACTTCGCCGGACCCTCGAAACTGAGCTTTGCCGCGAGCTACGGCACGAGCTACCTGATCCAGATCGGCTGTTTTCCGAGCATGCCGGGAGGACAAGGCAGCTTCACGATCCAGAACACCTCGCCCAATCCGCTGTTCACCTCCGTCTGCGTGCAGGGCCGCTACGGCGTGGTGCCCTGCCCGTGCGCCAATCCGCCGGGCAATGCCGGTGCGGGCTGCAACAACTCCTCCAACACCGGCGGCGCGCTGCTCTCCGCCTCGGGCAGCGCCTCGCTGTCGGCGTCGGCGCTGCAACTCGGTATGGTCGGCGGAAGGCCGACGGGAGCCACGGTGCTGCTCCAAGGCCAGACCGAGCTGAGCCTAGGCATCGGCTCATCGGCCTTTGGTCAGGGTCTGCGCTGCGTCGGCTCCAATCTGCTGCGCCTGTACCTCGTCAACGCCGTCGGCGGGGCCGCGAACTTCCCACCGCCGGGAGGCAGCAGCGTCTCGGCGCGCTCCGCCGCGCTGGGCGACGTGATCAGCCCCGGAGCCAGGCGCGTGTACATGTGCTACTACCGCGATCCGATCGTGCTGGGAGGCTGCGCGGCGACGCGCACCTTCAACGCCTCCAACGGCGGCATCGTCTACTGGGTGCCCTGAGCGCGCAGCCTGCTCAACGCTTGCGCAGCCTGCTCAACGCTCGCGCAGCCTGCTCAACGCTTGCGCAGCCTGCTCAACGCTCGCGCAGCCTGCTCAACGCTCGCGCACCGCGATCAGATAGCCGAAGTTGGTGATCTGCGGTTCGACGATCTCCCCGATCTGCTGCAGCGTCATGCGGCGCAGCGTCGGCGAAAGCAGCGGTCCGCGGCGGTGGACCCAGCCCAGATCGCCCCGGCGCTCGATCCCGCCGCGGTCCTCGTTGAACTGACTCGCCAGATCGCTCAGCGACTCGCCCGCGCGCAGCCTCGCGACGATGCTGTCCGCGATGCGCTTGGCATCCTGCTGATTGCGAGCCTGACTCTTAGCCGCCGCTTCGGCGATGTCGAACTGCACGAGGATGCCGCGCATGCGCACCCAGTAGTTCTCGCGCAGCGCCGGATCGAGCGCGTCCAAGGGCACGCGGCGGATCCAGTGCCAGGCCGTCGGTCCCTGCAAGGCTTCGCTGGTGCCCCCGATGGGGAGCTCGAAGGCGGCGGCCTTGAGAAAGCGATCCTGCAGGCCGCGCTCGTAGATCGCAAACTGCCCGCCGCGCTCTCCGCTCACGCGATCCGTCGAAAGCTCCCGGGCCACGCGCGCAAAATCCTCGCCGGCCGCGAGCCGGCGCAGGACCTCGGCGCGCCGCGCCTCGTCCTCGAGCCGGACCTCGATGGTGAGCACCGCGACGTAGGTGTCGAGGCGCTGCAGGATGTGGTGGCCGGCCCGGGTGGAAATCGAATCGCTGATCGCACCCGGCTCGGCACCGAACAGATAACCATCGAGCGCGGGCTCGAGGATGCCCGGCGTGAAGTTGCCCAAGAGCCCGCCCTGCTGGCGGTCGGGAGCGATCGAATGATCGTGTGCCAATTCGCGGAAATCCGCGCCCCCACGCAGCCGATCCACCAGCGAGCGCGCCAACTCCTCGTCCTTGTCGCTGGCGGGATCGTCCGCGATCAGGATGTGGCGCAGCGTGCGCACTTCGGGCGGCTTTTCTTCGAGGTACAGGGGCTGCACGAGCAGCGAGGTCGACAGCTGGCAGAGCAGGATGGCAAGCATGTGCTATTGCAGGCGGATCTCGAATTCCTGTTCTTCGCGCCCCGCGGCGACGCTGACCTTCTCGCCTTGCGCGCGCGCGAAACCCTTCTGGGCTTCGAGCGTGTAGGCGCCCGGCAGGTAGCGCCCCAGCGTCAGCAGACCGTCGGCGCCGCTGGCGCCCTCGCCCGTGAAGAAGCCGGTCAGTGCGCGCTCGGCGCCCGAAACGCTGGCGGACTGCCCGTCCTTGCCCAGCAGCTGGGCGCGCGCGCCTTCGACTGGCCGGCCGGAGGAGTCCAGCACGCGCACGCGCACGAGGATGCCCTTCTCGATCACCAGATCCAGTTCGGCGTCCTTGCCGCGCACCAGTTCCACGCCGGACTTGCGCGATTCGGCATGCTCCTTGGCGCTGACGGTCACCGTGTACTTCCCGGGTGCGAGGCCGTTGACCTCGTAGCGGCCGTCCTTGTCCGCTCGGCCGCGCTCCAGACCGCCGCGCGCCCCTTCCAGCAGCACAGAAACGCTGGCCTCGGGCACCAGATTGCCCTGCTTGTCCTTGACGCTTCCGCGCAGGCTCAGGGCCGGCGCAAGCGCGATGTCGACGCCCCGCTCGACGCTGCGCTCGTCGACCTCGATGCGGCGCGGATCCGAGGGCGCGAAGCTCTTCTTGCCCTCGCCGCCGCGCGGACCGCGCGCGCTGAGATCGTATTCGGAACTGCGCAGCCGACCGAAGGAGTAGCGCCCCTTGTCATCCGTGCGCGCGCGCTGCGCATTGCCTTCGCGCGAGATCAGCGAGCCCAGCAGACCCTGTCCCTGCGGCGTTTCGCGATCGCGCAGCGTCACTTCGGCGCCGACGATCGGCTCGCGCGTCTGCTCGTCGAGCACCAGCCCCTCGATGCCGCCGCGCGGCATTTCGAGCACGATCTCCAGCTCCGGCGCGTCGGGAACCTCCAGCTCCATGCGCACCTGCGGGCCCGCGCCGTCGAGGTTGAGCTGGTAGTCGCCCGGGGCGAGCCCTGCAAACTCGAAGTTGCCGTTGGAGTCCACGCGCGCGGCCTTGAATTCCACGCCCAGCATGTTCGCGCCGTCGAAGCGCACCGCCGTCACCAGACCGCGCGAGATCGGACGGCCTTCATCGACCACCTGTCCTTGCACGCGGCAGCCGCCCGCGGCCGTGTCGACTAGGTCGTAGCGCACGACCTGGTCCTCGGGCACGGTGACGAGATCGAAATTGAGCGTGCCGAAGAAGCTCAAAGGATTGAGGTCCTCATCCCCGCGGGTCACGACCACGAAATAGCTGCCCGCCGAAACGTGCCGGATCGCGTAGTTGCCGCCCTTGTCGGTCGTGCCCTGGTACAGGCCCCCGGCGTTGGCGACGCCGTTGCCGGCGAAGGCCGCGGGAGAAAAGGCCACCACGATCGAGCCTTCCAGCGGACGGGCGTAGCGATCCGTGACCTTGCCCTCGATGCCGCCGCCGGCGTGCATGCGCACCAGCACGTTCTCGACGCTCTTGCCCTCCGCGACCTCGAGGTTGCTCGAGTTGCCCCAAGCCCAGTCGCGATGGAAGGCCTGCACGCGCACGCTGCCGGGATCGACGCCCGCCAGTTCGAAGCTGCCGTCGCGGCGCGAGAGCACGGCGCGATCGCCGAGCAGCCCCATGTTGGCCAGAAAGCCGGTCATCCCCGGCGGAATCGTGTTGCCCATCGCACCGAAGGGATCGCCGCCGCCGAAGGGGCCGCGGCGTCCGCGGCGGCGCGTTTCCTCGCGCATGCGCGTCGCGGGACTGTTCTCCAGCTTGCCATCCGCGGGCAGCGCGATGACCTGCGCGCCGACGACCGGCTTGCCATCCGGATCGAGCACCAGGCCCTTGATCGTCCCGCCCGGCCGCAGCCTGACGATCACGCCCTTCTTGACATTGCCCGCGCTGACTTCGATCGGATCGATGGCGGTCTCGGGGAAGCCGGGGGCGCTGAAGGTGAGGCGCACCTGGCCGGGCTTGAGCGAATCGAGGCGAAAGCGGCCGGCCTCGTCCTCGAAGGGCGTTCCTCCCGAAAAGGGATTGCGCGCGCCGGGCGCGTCGGTTTCGGTGTCGGCGCGATCGGCGGTGGTGATCGAGAAGCTCGTGATCGGTTCGCCCGCAAGCTCGTCGATCACGATGCCCTCGATGGCGCCGCCCGCGGACAGGGTCACCGTGATGTCGCTCGATTCCGGCGGACCGTCCTTGGCGGGATCGTAGCGGTATTCGGTCTCGATGTAGCCGAGCTTGCGGAAGGTGGCGCGCCAGGGAGCATCGCCGGCGACCGGCCCGGCCCAGAAACGGCCGTCCGCATCGGTCTTCGGCAACTCGAAGCCCTTGACGGCCTCCGCCATCATCGGCGCGAACGAGAAATCGAACTGGAAGTTGCGCCAGTCGACGAGGTTCCAGCTGATCTCCACGCCGGGAATCGGAGCACCGGCGACATCGACGACTCGTCCGCGGAAGACCGGGCCGCGCGACAGCTCGATCTCGGGCGCCGTCGAAACGGCCGCATCCGCGACCGCGACCCGCGCGCCGATCGCGGGCAGGTGACCGAAGGCGATGCCGACGATGTCGACCTCTCCCGGCGGCACATGCTCCATCGTGAAGGAGCCGTCCTCGGCCGTGACGCAGTGCGTGCGCTCGAGAATCTCCTCGGTGCAGCGCAGGCTGCGCAGGCCGCGCGGCACGGCTCCCAGATGCGCGCCCGCGAGCGGCTTGCGCTCGGCCTGCTGCTGATTTTCCTCGCTCTTGCCCGGTATCGAGTACACGCGGCCGGTGATCCTGCCGCCCTCGCGCGTGCGCACGTCGACGCGCGTGTCCTCCATGGCGCGCACGCTGATGTCGAGCGCGTGCGAGGGCGTGAAGCCCGGCCCACTGGCCGTGATCTCGTAGCCCAATCCGGCCGGGATGCCCTCGAACACGAAGCGCCCCTGCTCATCGCAGACGCTCTCGAGCTGGCGCAGATCGCCGGTCTGCATCGAGGTCAGCACCGCTCCGGGCCCTTGCACGAGCATCACGCCCGCACGCGGCACGGGTTTCTGATCGGGACCGAACACGGTGCCGACCACGCGCCCGCCGCTGAACATGCCGACCTCGACGGGGCCGCCGGCGCCCGAGGCCAGCACGCGCGCGCGCACCATGCTCTGCGGCACGTGGTAGGGTCCGCGCGCTTCGAGGAACCAGGTCCCCGTGCGCACGCCCTCGAAGCGGAAGTTGCCGTTCCCATCGCTCATCGCGACGGCGATCGGCCGAACGCGCGTCGCCATCGAGCGCATCGAACTCGACATGCGCAGCAGCCGTCCGAAGAAGCTCACGGTCGCCGGCGGCACGGGCAAGAGATCGATGCGCACGGCCGGGACACCCAGCCCCGTCTCCAGATCGACGACGCGCCCCGCGAGCTGGCCCTCGCCGGCGAGCCGCACACCGACGGGAATGCCGCTCGAGCGGATCGTGCTCGTGTCGCGTCCGGCTCCCGCCGGCAGGCCGGTGCTCTCGAGCGGATTCAGCGTGGAGCTGTCGCTGACGCGCTCGGGCGCCGGCAGCACTTCGAGCTCGCCAGGGCCGCCGCCCGCGGGCTGGCGCAGGAACAGCAGCGCGAGCAGCCCCAGTAGAGCCACAACGGTGAGCAGCAGAGGCAAAACGGTACGGGGTTGCATGGTGTTCAGGGAGCGGGCAGCAGACCGCGCTGGCGCAGGGTCTCGATCGTAGCCGACAGAACGTGGTCAAAGGGTTCGGGACGCCACCCGAGTTCTTCGCGGGCCTTGCGGGAATCGAACTCCAGGCGCCGGCCGAGCATGACCAGCGCCTGCGGCGGGGTCAGCTGCAGGGGTCGGATGGCATCGACCAGACGCGCTCCGAGCACCACAGCCGGCCACAGCGCCGACGGCACGGCGGCCCGGGGGCCTTCGCGACCCAGGGCCCTGCAGATGCAGCGGAACAGCTCCAGGGTCGGCAGGCAGCGCTCGACGAGCAGGTAGCGCGCGCCGCGCCGGCCGCGCTCCAGCGCCAGCTGCAGCCCCAGCGCGGTGTCGCGCACGCCGACCACCGCCACCGAGCCGGGCGGAGCGACGATCGGCGCCCGGCCTTCGGCCACCTCGCGCAGGAAGCGCACCGTGTTGGATTTTCTGTGCGAGGGCCCGAAGACCGCGCCGGGGTTGGCGATCACCACGTCCATGGCGCCCTCCGCCGCCAGCGCCAGCTGTTCGGCCGCGTGCTTCGTGCGCATGTAGTCGCAGTCGATGCCCGCTCCGGTGTAGGGCGAGCTCTCGTCGAGTGCGCTCCCGTCAGGACTCGGCCCGATCGCGACGACGCTCGAGACATGCAGGAAGCGCCGCACGCCGGCGCGCGCGGCCGCGCTCAGCATGCAGCGCGTGCCCTCGATGTTGATCGCCTCCTGCAGCTGGCGGTCGCGCGTCGCGTAGCTGATCAAGGCACCGGAGTGGATCACGTCCAGCGGCATCCCGCGGCCGCACTCGGCGCGCGATGCCTGCAGGGCCCGCTCGACGCTGCGCTCGTCGGTGAGATCGCCCTCGTGCCAGCGGATCGGCAGGCCCGCGAGCGGTCCGCGGTCCGCGCCGGCGCGGGCCAGCGCATGGATCACGCGCCCCCTCCGAGCCTCCAGCTCGCACAGTTCGACGCCCAGGAATCCGGTGGCCCCGGTGAGAAACAGCTGTGCTTGTGTGCTCATGCCATGCAGGGCAGCGTGATCCGCGCCAGCGTGCCCTTGCCGCCTGGCGCATCCAGCAACTCGATGGTTCCGCCCATGCCTTCGATCAGCTGATGGCAGATCGCCAGCCCCAGGCCGGTGCCGTGCGTGCGTGTCGTGAAGTATGGCTCGAACAGGTGCGCGCGTGCCTCGCTCGAAAGCCCCACGCCCTCGTCCTCCACTTCCAGGAGCAGGTGCTGGTCCTGCCGGCGCGCCCGCACGCGGAGCGCGCCGCCCTCGGGCATGGCCTCGATCGCGTTGCTGACCAAGTTGATCAGAACGCGCCGCAGCTCGTCGCGATCGGCGAGCACGGCCAGCGCTTCCACCCGGGACTCCATCCGCACCCCGCGTCCTTCGGCCCAGGCCGCCTCCAGATCGAGCACCTCGCGCACGAGCTCCGCAAGCTCGATGCGCTCCGGGGTGCGCTTGTGCGTGCCCGCGAAGGCCGAGAAGTCGGCCGCGATGCGGCGCATGCCCTCGACCTGGCGCTGGATCAGCTCGATCGTGCGCTCGAAGATGCTGTCGAATTCCGGGCTCCGCTCGTCCCGGGCGCGCTTCAGCAGCGTCGCCGAGAGGCTGATCGGTGTCAGCGGATTCTTGATCTCGTGCGCCACCTGCTTGGCCATCTCGCGCCAGGCGGCATCCTTCTCGGCTTTGACCAGCTGGCGGCGGCTCTCGAGCAGTTCGGCGCTCATGCGGTTGAAGGAGTTGGCGAGCTCCCCCAATTCATCCTTGGAGTGCACCTCGACTCGGGATTCCAGATCCCCCGCCGCCATTCGCCGCGTGCGCTCCTCCAGCAGCCGTATCGGCTCGGTCGTGCGCCGCGCCACGAGGAAGGTCAGCACCAGCACCGCCACGAGCGCCAGCGCGCTCGACGCGAACAGGATGCGGCGCAGCTCCACCACCGAGGCGTAGGTGTCCTTGTCATCGACGCCGACACCCACCACCCAGCCAAGACCGCCCTGCCCGGGTCCCTTGCAGTGGCGGAAGGCCGCGTGCTTCTTGACGCCGCGAAACTCGTAATCGGGGTACAGCCCGGCCTCGGCTGCAGCGGCCGCCTGCGAGAGCTGGGGCAGGCCCGTGTCGCGCGCCACGCTCTTGCCGTAGAGGGTGGGATCCTTGTGCGCGATGATCGTGTCCGCGTCCGCGCGCCACATCCAGCCGTAGCGCGATGCGTACACGTCGGTGACGATGCCCGTGCGCGCGCTGGGCGCTGGAATGCGGTTGAGTCGATCCTGGAAGTGCGACCAGTTGACCAGCGCGAAGACCACGCCGTGATGGCGACCGGGCCGCGCCAGATCGGGCACGCCGCAGGCGATCAGGATGTTGTAGTCCTCGGGCCGATTGCCTGGGCGCAGCAGATCGCTGGCGTGCTGATCGAGCAGCCCCACGCCACCCGCCAGGGCTGACTGGAACCACTCGGCCTGCGACCAGTCGCGCTCCATCAGGTTCGCAACCCAGGCCGGATCGAAGCGCGGGTCGTCATTGGAGAGCTGGGGGCGGCCCTTGGCATCGAGCAGCACGACGAGATCGTAGATGCGCCGGCCGTCGCGCTCGCGTTCGACCAGCGCGTTGAACAGCGTGATCGCCTGGGCGTCGAAGGTGGCATCGTTGCTGTCATCGACGCTGCCCAGCACCCAGGACACCACCGGGTTGGAAGCCAGCAGTTCGACGTCCGAAACGCGCTGCGCCAGCGCCTCGTCCATCTCCTGCGCCAGTTCGGTCGCAAGGCTCAGCAGGTAGTAACGCACGACCTCCGACTCGCGTTGCTCGAGGCGCCAGGAGACGAACCAGGCGAAGCAGACGAACGGCACCACCACCGCTGCGAGCACGGTCAGAAGCCACTTGGTGGAGAGCCTGCGGATCATGAGCGCCGCCGCGGTTCGCGGCGCTCGCCGGCGAAAGCTCCGACGCTCGACACACCGTCGGCATCCGGATCCAGACCCTCGATCGTCACGCCGACGCGCCGAACGCTGCCGAGCGGATGGGCCGGCGAGCGATGCGGCGCAGCTCGCGGGCTGTGCCGTGCAGCCAGCGGGCTGTGCCGTGCAGCCAGCGGGCTGTGCCGTGCAGCCAGTGGGCTGTGCCGTGCAGCCAGCGGGCTGTGCCGCACGCCGCTCCTCCTCGCCGACAGCAGTGCTCCGACCATCGCCGCGGATGATACAAGAAAGGCCGCTTGTGAGCCTGCGAATCCTGATCGTTCGACTGTCGCACCTCGGCGACTGCGTGCACGCGCTGCCCATCTTCCATGGGCTGCGCGAGCGCTACCCCGCGGCGCGCATCGCGTGGGTCATCCAACGCGAATTCCAGAGCCTGATCGCGGGACTGCCGGGACTCGATCAGGTCTTTGCCTTCGAACGCCATTCCGGCTGGAGCGGCTATGCGCGCCTGTGGGGCGAGCTGGGCCGCTATGCGGCGGACTGGGCCATCGACGCGCAGGGCAATGGCAAGAGCGCTTCGGTACTGCTGGCTTCGCGCGCCACCCGGCGCTCGGGCCTCGCCCGCGGCGACTGGCAGGAACCTTTTTTCAGCGGAGTACTGACCGACAGCGCCGCGCCGAGCCGAGGACCGCACGCGCTCGATGCGATGCGCGCGCTGCTGGAACATGTGGCCGAGGGCGCCCGCTGGCGCACCGATCTGGCGCTTTCCGCCGGCGAGCGGGCCCGCTCGGGCCGCGGACTCGGCGACGAGCGCGCGCCGCTCGTGCTGCACCTTTCCCGACCCACGGACATCCGCGCCTGGCCCGAGGAGCTGTGCATCCGCTTCATCGAGGGCTGGCGCGCGCGCGGGGAGCGCGTGCTGTGCCTGCGCGGCCCGGAGGAGGCGCAGCACTTCGCCGAGTTGGAGGCGCGCTTCGCCCGCGATCCGGGCGTGCTGCACTGCCGCGACGAATTCGACCTGCGCGCGCTGGCGGCGCTGTTCGAGGAATTGGCCGCGCGCGGGGCGCGTTTTGTGGGCCCCGACAGCGGGCCCCTGCATCTGGCGGCAGCCTCTGGCATGCGCGTTCTGTGTCTGGAAGGGCCGCAGGCACACGAGCGCACCGGCCCCCGGCCCGGACACTCGCTGCAAAGCCTCAACGCCCCCGCCTGCGCGCCTTGCCTTCAGCGCACCTGCTCGCACGCTCTGGGGCCGATCTGCATGCGGATCGAGCCCGGAGCCGTGATCGAGGCGCTCGGATCCCGCTAGCCGTTTCCTTCGGGTGCAGCCGCGGGTGCAGCCGCGGGAGCGGCCCTGCGCAGCAACTCGAGTTGCGACTTCACGTCGCTGAAGTCGGGCCAGAAGACTTCGATCTGCTGCAAGAGATCGATGCGCTCGGCATCGGTCGCGGCCGCCTTGGCCTTGGCGTGGAGCGAGGCGGCGAGTTCGACGTAGGCCTGCAGCGTGTCGCGGCGGGTGAAGACGTCCTTGTAGTACTGCGCGAGGTCGAGCAGTTCCTGATACTTCTCCACGGCTTCGGGGTAGCGCTGGTCCTTCTCGAGCGCGAGCGCGATCTGGTAGAGATCCTCGTGGCGGCTCTCCTGGATGCTGGCACGGGCGCCCTCGAAGCGTTCCTTCTGCTTCTGCGTCAGTTCCTCGCCACGCGTCAGGTGCTCCCCCGCGCGATCGTAGTTGCGACGCAGCATCTCGTAGTCCGCCATCTCCAGCAGGCGCTGCGCCTCGACTTCCCGCGAGCAGCGCTCGAGGGCCGCCTGAGCCTCGGCATCGTCCGGCGCGAGATCGAGCGCCATGCGGTACTCGCCGCGTGCCGCGCCGAAAAGCCCCGCTTCCTCGAGCCCCTCGGCGACGCGCAGGCGCTGGCGAGCGAGCATCAGGCGCACCTGCTGCGAGCGCATCACCGTGCGCTCTTCCTCAGGCTTGTACTTGGTGGCGTATTCAAAGCGCGAGCGCGCGCGCTCCAGCCAGTAGTCGCTCATCGCGACCACGCCCTCCTGGAAATAGCGCTGGAACTGCTGGCCGCGGTGCTCGACGGTCTTCATGGCCGAATTGAGCGCCGCCAGGGCCACCGAGTCCGCGGGTGCCAGCGCCAGGCACTGCTCGTAGGCGGCCACGGCCGCCTCGATCTCGCCGCCGGAGTGCAATTCAAGCCCCACCTGCAGCCAGCGGTCGGACAGCTTGCGGCGAGTCTTGTCGATCCACGAGGTGACCTCCGCGGAGGCCGGCGCGAGTTCCTGCGCCTGCTGGAAGATGCGCAGCGCCTCGACATCCTGGTCATCCAGCGTCAGGCGCCGTCCGCGCTCGAGCAGCAGCGCGACGCTGGCGCGCCGGTGCAGATCCTGAGCCTTGGCGTCCTTCGGACGGGCGGAGGCTTCGCGGGCGGCGAGTTCGACCGCCTGCTCGTACTGCATGTGCTTCAGGTGCCATTCGACGGTCTTGGCGCGCTTCTCCGCGGTGGCGCAGGCACCGAGCAGCAGGGCCAGGGAAGCAGGCAGCAGGTTTTTCTGGAAGGACATGGAGTGGCTTGGGACGGCTGGCGGCAGGGCTTTCTTCCCTCTTTCCGGGGCGCCAATGGTACGCCCCGCGAGGGGCCGGGGGCCAGTTTCGGGGGTCTAGGTTCGCATGGTTTCGTACAGGGCCAGCCCCAGGCTGCCGAAGAACAGGATCGGCAGCCAGGCCGCGAGCACGGGATCCATCCGCCCGCCCAGCCCCTGGTTGCGCAGAACGAAGTCGCCCGCGAAGTAGAACACGCACCACAGGCAGCCCTTGGCAAGGCCTTCCGCGCCGCGCCCGCGGTCGTGCCGCAGCAGGATCGGCAGGCCCACCAGCAGCAGGATCAGGTTCGCCAGCGGGAAGGTCAGGTGGTACTGCAGCATCACCTGATAGCGGGTGTCATCCGGGCTGCGGCCGGCGAGCTCCTTGGCTTCCGAAAACGACAGATCGAGCGGGTTCGCCCGGGCCCGCACGTAGCTCATCGCCAGCGTGGGCGTGAACTCGAAGCCGTCCAGCCACTCGACCGGACGCGTGCGCTGCTCGCCGCGCACCTCCTGCGTGCGGCCGCCCGCCAGCCACCAACCCGCCTTGCCGCCCCCGCGCTCGCGGAACACGGCCCGCACCGCCGTGATCGTCGCGATGCGGTTGGCGGTGACGAGCACCGATTCCAGCCCGCGCACTTCGGCCACCGCCGGCGAGCCGGTGCGCGGACGAAACTCGTTCAGCCGCACGAGGCTGCCGCTCTTGTCGCGCAGCCAGACCCCGTAGTAGACCTGATCCGTGCTCTTTTCCTCGAGCACGAAGCGCATGTGGTCGAGCTTGGGGCCGATCGACTCCACCAGGCTCTCGCGCATCCAGAACATGCCGCCGGCCGCGAGCGCGCCCCCGAGGAATACCGGCATCAGCAGGCGGTGGGTGCTGACGCCGGCCGCGAGCGCGGCGATGGTCTCGTTGTGCTTGAGCAGCTTGGAAACCGTGAACAGCCCCGCCACCAGCGTCACGAAGGGCGCCACCTGCAGGTACAGAAAGGGAATCGAGAGCGCGTAGTAGCGCACGATCCAGTTCGTCGGAACCCGGCTGCCGTCGGGCCAGGCAACCAGGTAGTCATCGAGCTTGCCGGCGAGATCCATGATCAGGAACAGTCCGACGACGATCAGGAAGGCCGTGGCGTACGAGGATACGAACAGCGAACCCACGTAGCGGTCGATGCGCCCGCCGATTTTCAGGCCGCGGCTCATTGCGACAAGGCCTTGCGCAGCAGCAGCAATCCCACGATCAGTCCGCCCCCCACCACCGTCCAGGCGCCGATCTCGGGCGGGATCACGCTGCTGAAGGTCAGTTCCTTGCCTAGACGCATCGAGAGGATGTAATACACGAGCGCGTATCCGACGGAAATGCCCAGCGCGCCCAGCTGCGTGCCTTTGCGCAGGAGCAGCCCGGTCGCTCCCCCGAGGAACAGGAACATGAGATAGGTGCTCGCGATCGCCCAGCGCGCCTGCACTTCGTAGCGCAGCTCCGCGCGGCGCTTGGAATCCTTCACGCCGCCGGCGAGCTCCGTCAGGATGTCCTGAGACGAGCGGTAGCGCAGCCGATCGTAGTTCTCTTTCTTCTCCTGAACCAGCTCGTCGAGGTCGATTCGAAAGACCGGATTCTCGTTCTGAAAGTCCGCATTGCCGACCACGATGCGGGCGCGCTTGAGCTGCACGAACATCAGGCTGTCTTGAAACTGGAAGTGCACGCGCTCCGCGAGCAGTCGCTGAGGCTCCTTGCCCTTGCGTCCGGGGATGTAGATGAAGGCATCCAGGAAATCGTCACCCTCGCGCCGTTCGGCCGAGAGGAAGAACTTCCCGAAGGAGAGCTCCGTCGTGCCCGGCGCGATCTGCGTCAGGGCGTGGCGCAGCGAATCCTTGATGTGCTGCGTCTGGATGCGGCGCACCTGCGGCAGGAATTCCGCCGCCAGCCAGTGGTTGAACAGACCCAGACCCGCCGCCAGCACGATGCCCGGCAGGAACATGCGCGCCGGATTCCAGCCCGCCATGCGGATCGCCGTCCACTCATTGTCGGCCGCCAGCCGCCCGTAGGTGACCACCACCGCGAGCAGAAAACCCAGCGGCAGCACGTAGGGAGCCAGACCGGCCATGATGATCGGCATGAACTGCAGCACATCGCGCGTGGGCACGCCCTGCAGCTTGCTGACCGCGGCCACCGCCACGGCAGGCAGCGCGAGCACGAACATGCCCCCCACCGCGAAAAGGAAGGACACGAGGAGCTCGCGCAGGATGGAGAGCTGCAGCTTCAAGTCGAACTCGTAGACTACGCAGCCAGGATCCGCCCCTGCCACCCTCCGGTATGGAAGAAACCACACTCAAGCGCAGCGCCAACCGCTCGATCGTGCGCGTCGGCGAGCACGTCGAGAAGCGTTGGCACCACTCCAGTCCGCTGGCGCGCCTGTGGGACGGCTGGCGGGCACGCCGCGAGGCCCGGCGGCTGGCGGCGCTGAGCGAGCGAGGCTTGCGCGTCCCGCGAGTGCTCGCGCGGCGCGGCACGACGCTGTGCATCGAGTGGATGGAGGGAGCTTGGGACCTCGAGCACTGCCTGCGCCCGCCGCTGCCGGGCCTGGAACTGCGCCTGGGTCGCTGGCTATCGCAGCTAGCCGACGCTGGCGTGCGCCATGGCGACCTGCACCCGGCCAATGTGCTGATCGATGCACAGGGCGAGCCCGTTCTGATCGACATGGCGGCCGTCCGGCTCGGCCGTCCGCTCGACAGCGCGGAAAAGTCCCGGCAGCTGGAGCAGTTGCTCGCCGGCCTGGTGGAGTCCGTGCCCACCGAGTTCTGCCAGCGCCTGATCGCCGCGCACGAGCCCGGCGAGGATCCACAAGCTCGCCTCGGTTTCGCCCGGGTGCAGCGCCGAGCCTCGGTGCGGGCGGAACTCGACCGCTGGCTGCGCGAATCGAGCCGCTGCACGCGACAGGGGCGCGAGCTGTTGGCCCGCCAGTCGCTTCCCGAGCCCTTCGTGCGGCTGCGTTACGAGCGCGAGAGCGAGCGGGAAATGCGCGCTTTGTGGCTGCAAGCAGCCCGATTGAGCGAACACGGAATCCTGAGCGCGCGGCCGCTGCGCTGGCAGCAGGGGCCCTCGGGCTTCGTCGAGCTGTGCCTGCCGAAGTCGGCCGAGGCGCTGGCGGTGCGCGAGTGCCTCGAGCACTGGGCCCCGGCCCTGACCGAGCGCGGCCTCTGCATCCCCGATCACAGCGGGCTCAAGGCTGCCCGCGATGGCGAAGGGCGCCTCTGGCTGATCGGCGTGCGCCGGATCGAGGAACTCGAGGGCCGCGCTCCATGGCGCTGAAGGCACGACGAGTCTGGCGTGCGCGCGCGCTGCGCGGCGCCGAGGAACTGCTGGCCCGCGCGCCCGGCCCGCTGCGGCGCGCGCTGCTCCGCGGCGCGGCCGAGCTGGCGCGCTTCACCCGCTACGAGCAGCGCACGCTGGCCAATCTGGAGTTGGTCTACGGCTCCCGGATGGACGCGGCCGCCCGCCGTCAGCTGGCGCGGGCCGTGCGACAGCATGCGGCGCTGCAGGTGGCCAACTGGCTGGAGCTCTCGCGCATCGACCCCTGCCGGCCCACGAGCGGCGCCTGGTTGGAGCGACGCGTCCTGCTCGACGACTCGATCGAGCGACTGGAGCGCGAGCGGCGCGCGGGCCGCGGGCTCTTGATCGTGACCGCGCACCTTGGCGATTGGGAACTCCTGTGCGCGCGACTGGCGCGCCAGGGCTTGCCCGGGGCCGTGGTCGGCTACCAGCGCCGCAACGACCCGGCCAGCGCCTTTCTCCCCCGCATGCGCCGGGCCTACGGAGTCACGACGCTGGACCAGAGCGAGCGCCCGCGCAAACTGCTCGAGGTGCTCGGCCGGGGCGAGGTGCTGGGTCTGGTGACGGATCTCGCGGTGTTGCGGCTGCGCGGGGAGCGGCTCCCCTTCCTGGGACAGCCGGCCTGGACGCTGCGCGCCCCGGCGGCTCTGGCCCGCGCCAGCGGCTTGCCGCTGCTGCCGGTGCGCTGCGTGTTCGATCGCGCTCGGGGTGCCTTCGTGCTCTCGGTCGAGGAGCCGCTGGCGCTCGATCCGCAATTGCCGCCCGAGGAGCGGATCCGCGACCTGCTCGGGCGCCAGAATCAGGTCTTCAGCGACTGGATCCGGGCCACGCCGGAACAGTGGGCCTGGCATCAGCAGCGCTGGAAAAGCCCGCCCCCTTAACCGATCCTTCATGAAAATTTGCAAAGGTCCTGACTCGGAATCCCTACGCTCCCTTCATGAAGCAAGCCCGCATCCTGGTGGTCGACGATGAGCCCGATCTCGTCGAATTGCTGCGCCACCATCTGCAGCGCGAGCACTACGAGGTCGTGGTCGCGTCCGACGGGGAAGCAGCGCTGGCCGAGGCGCGGCGGCGGATTCCCGACCTGGTGGTGCTGGACCTGATGCTGCCGGGCATCGACGGGCTGGAAGTCTGCCGGCGGATGCGCTCCGACACCCGCACCCAGCACATCCCGATCGTGATGCTGACCGCCAAGGGCGAGGAGACCGATGCTGTGATCGGGCTCGCTCAAGGAGCGGACGATTACGTCCGCAAACCCTTCGGCATCAAGGAGTTCCTGGCACGGGTCGCGACCCGCCTGCGCGCCGCGGAGCTCAAGAGCTCCCACGAAGGTCCCAAGGTGCTGCGCTGGGGCGATCTGGTGATCGACTCGATCAAGCACGAGGTCACGCTGGAGGAGCGCCCGATCGCGCTGACGGTGACCGAGTTCAAGCTGCTGCGCCACCTGGTGCTCAACAAGGGCCGGGCCTTCACCCGCAACGAATTGCTGAATGCCGTGATGGGCGCCGATGTGTACGTGATCGACCGCAATGTCGACGTCCACGTCGCGACCCTGCGCAAGAAGCTCGGTTCCTGCGGACAGCATCTGCTCACCATCCGCGGTTTGGGGTACAAGTTCCGCGAGGCCGTCGGGGCTCCGGACTAGGACCCGCGGCGCAGCGCCGTTGAAACTCCCCCAGCACCGTCACGCGATCTTCTGGCTGGCCTTGCCCGCCTGCTCCCTGCCGCTGCTCGCGGGGCTGGGAGCGCAGGGCTTCAGCGGCTCGGTCTGGGCCGCCCTGGCCGTCGGCGGAACGAGCGCCGCTCTGGCCGCCTACGGGCTCAGCCGCAGGGCCGCCCGACCGATCGAGCGACTGAGCCTGCGCGCGAGCGAGCTGCGGGCACGCGAGTTCGAGGGCCAGCTCGCCAGCGGCGAGGAGCGCGAGAGCTTCGCCATCACGCAGGCGCTCAGCGACGCCTGCGAACAGCTGGCTGCCACTCGCGAGCGCGCCGCCACCGCGCGCGCGGAAATCAGCTCGCTGATGGGCGCCATGGCCGAAGGCGTGCTCGCGCTCGACGCACAGGAGCGCGTGCTGACAATGAACGACTCGGCCGCGCGCATGCTCGGTCTGCGCGAGCCGCTGCGCGCAGGCCGGCAATGGTGGGTCGATCTGCGCTTTCCCGAGCTGGAGCAGGCGCTGCGGCAGGCGCTGGCGGGCGCCGCAGTCGAATCCTTCGATGCCCGGCCGCCGCTGGGCGATGGCAGCTTGCTCTCGGTCTCGATCAATCCGCTGCGGAGCGAGGGACGGCGCAACGGCGCGGTGGTCGTGCTGACGGACGTCACGGCCATGCGCCAGCTGGAACAGATGCGCATCGATTTCGTGGCGAATGTCAGCCACGAGCTGCGCACGCCGCTGTCGATCGTCCTGGGCTCGCTCGAGACCCTGCAGGATGCGGGCTCCGACGAGGCCGCGCGGGCCCGTTTTCTCGAAATCGCCGGCCGCAATGCCCGCCGGCTGCATGCGATCGTCACGGACCTGCTCGACCTCTCGACGATCGAGAGCCAAGGCGGCAACATGCCGATGGAGCCGCTCGAGCTGGAGCGCGTGGTGCGGGCGAGCGCGGCGGCGCTGCAGGCCGCGGCGGAGGCCAAGCGCGTGCGGCTGCTGCTCGAGGATTCGCTGCGCGAGGAGCGCTTTCGGATCATGGGCAACTCCCAGCGGCTGGAGCAGGTTTTCACCAACCTGATCGAGAACGCCATCAAGTACACCCCCGCAGGAGGCGAGGTGCGCGTGCGGGCCGAGCGCCGCGGCCCCCAGGTCTGCGTCGAGGTCGCGGACAGCGGTGTCGGCATCCCGCGCGAGCACCTGCACCGCATCTTCGAGCGCTTCTACCGCGTCGATCGCTCGCGCTCGCGCGAGATGGGCGGGACCGGGCTGGGGCTGGCGATCGTCAAGCACGTCGTCAAGGCTCATGACGGGCAGGTCGACGCCGACAGCGTCGAGGGCCAGGGCAGCACCTTCCGCGTCGAGTTCCCGCTTTTGGCAGACTAGGAGCAGCATGACCAAGCAAATCGAAGAGGATCTGGCAGAGATCAACAAGCGCATTTCGCACATCGGCGGATTGGTCGAGCAAGCGCTCGACAAATCGCTCTCCGCGCTGCTCGACCGCAATCCCAGGCTCGCGCGGGAGGTGATGCAGTCGGACACGGTCGTCGACGATCTGGAAAACGAGGTCGAGGAGCTGTGCCTCAACGTGCTGGCCCTGCGTCAGCCCGTGGCGCGCGACCTGCGCGTGGTCTGCGGCATCCTCAAGATCAATTCCGATCTCGAGCGCATGGCCGATCTGGCCGTCAACATCGCCGAGCGCGCCGAGGTGCTCTCGGGCGTTCCGCCGCTGCCCTTCCGTCCGGATGTGACGCGTCTCGCCGCGACCGCCAAGCGCATGCTGCGCGACAGCCTCGACAGCCTCGTCAAGCAGGATGCGGCGCTCGCCTACAGCGTCTGGAAGGCGGACGTGGAGGCCGACAAGCTGTATCGCGAACTGATCGGCCAGGCGATCCAGTTCATGCGCGAACACCCCGACCGGATCGGAGATGTGATGCACCTGGTGGGTGCGCTGCGCAACCTCGAGCGGCTGGCGGACCACACGACCAACATCGCCGAGGATGTGATCTTCATGGTGGGCGGACGCATCGTGCGCCACCACATGAAGGAGTTCGGGCGCGAAGCGCGGCTCGAACCCAGCTAGCGTCCCTCGCGCGGGATCGGCGCGGCCTCCCCATACAGCCGCGTCAGCTCCGCGAGCAGCGTCCGGAGCGCCGCCGGGCTGGTCTCGCCGGCCCCGGCGATGCCCGCCAGGGCCGCCGCTTCCTCGAGGGCCTGCCGCGCCGGCTCGAGCCGCTCCAGCCCCAGTTCGCTCTCGCCCAGCAGCCACAGCGACAGCATCAGCGTCCGCCGCGCCGCTTCGCTGTCGACGCTCTCCCGCTCGCGCTCGAGCTCGAGCGCACGCCGCGCTGCGGTGGCCGCATTCCGCGCGTGGACGCGGCCTGCTTCGAGAGCGGAGCGCCGCACGGCCCGCCGTGCCTCGCGCAGCTGTGCGTCGGCGATCCGCAGCGCCCAGACCGCTTGCGCCGGCAGGCGCTCGAGCAGCGCGAGCGGCTCGACGGGGCTCTCCCCGCTGGCGCGCCACTCCAAGCACTGATCGACGAGATCAACCGGCTCGCGCTCGAGTCCATCGCGCGCATCGACGAGCCCGGGCGCGATGGCGAGGGCCTGCGCCAGGCTGTCCGCCGCCGCGGCCCGATCATCCTCGATCAGGCGCGCAAAGCCCAGCCCGAGCCAGACCCGCCCGAGCTGCTCGCGCGCTCCGGCGGCCAGTTCGGGTGCGCCCTGCTCCGCGTACAGCGCCGCGGCGCGCTCGAAGTGCTCGATGGCGCGCGCATAGCTGCGCGCGGACTCCCGCGGAGCCTCGCGGCGGCGCAGGTCTTCGGCCTCGAAAACTCGCGCGGAACCGGCGAACCAGCGGCACGCGGCCGAGAGCGGATGACGCGCGGCGACATCCTCGTAGAGCCGCGTGAGGCTGGCGAGCGAGCCGTGTCGCCAATGCCAGGCGAGCAGGCCATCACGGACCGCGGTGCTCTCGGGCAGTCGCGAGAGCGCCAGATGCCACCAGCCGCGTGCGACGCTCTCCAGTCCCAGCGCTTCATGGAAGGAAGCGACCGCCGCCAGATCGCTTTCGCCGGCGTGCGCGGAAAGCGCGAGCAGCGAGAGCGCATCCGCTCCGCGCAGGATGCCGCCCAACTCCTCGCGCGCATCCGCGGGACTCGCGCGCCGCGCCAGATTGCGGGCAGCGCCGTCGCCCACCCAGCGCAGCGCCTCGCGCAGCGTGAACGAGGCGTCGAGTGTCTCGCCCAGACGACGCGCGGTGGCGGCCGGATCCTCGCCCGAACGCCCCTCCCAGGCGGGCATCGGACCGTGCGCCATCAAGGCCGCGCAGGCCACGGCATCCTGTTCGGGGAACTCGGACAGCCGATAGTGCGCTTCACACAGCGCCAGCTTGGTCTCGATGCTGCCGGGAGCGGCGGCATCGGCGCGCTGCAGCCAAGTGCGCGCATCCTCGAGCAGGAACGCGATCTCGCGCGTCGAGCCCTGCGCGAGACGCGCGCGAGCGAGATCCAGCGCCGCGCGTCCGTAAGCGGCCTGCGCCGCCGGATCGCTTTCCGCGGCCCGCAGTGCCTGTTCGGCGCTCACCAGCGCCGATTCGAGCGCGGCACTCTCGACCGCAGCTCGCGCATCGGAGCGCGCTTCGGTGCGCGGCCGCGCCACGGCGAGAGCGAGAGCCCGGCGCGCATCGAGCGGGCCGCCCGCTTCGGCGAGCCGCGCCTCCAGCGCCGCAAGTTCGCCCGGCGCCAGCGCGCGCTGCAGCGCCCGGCGCACCAGCGCGCGCTCGTCCGCCAGCCCGGCCGCGTGCTCGGCCAGCAACAGCGTGCGCAGCGCGGGCAGCGCGCCGACGCACTCGGCGAGCCCCAGCAGGTGCCGTGCCCGGCCGCCGCGGGCTTCGATCGTGGGCTGGTCCCCATCGGCGGGCGCCGTCAGGCGTGCGCGCAGAAAGCGTGCATAAGGCTCCGCCAGGGCGGCCTCGACCGCCGCCTTGCCCAGCGCGCTCGAGAACTCGGGTGCCGCCGACTCGGCGCGGATCGCGAGCGCGCACAGCGCTTCGAGTTCGATGCGGCCGGAATCCTGGAGGCGCCGGAGTTCCGCCTCGGGGCGGATCGCACCGCGCAGGAACTCCTCGTACTGCGCACGGCCGCGCTGGGTGCGCGCAGCGGGGCCGAGCCCGGCGGATTCCAGCGGCGCGGCGGCCGGTGTCCGTCCGGCGGCGGTTTCCAGCGCGCGATCGAGTTCTCCGAGGTCGAACACGAGGTAGAGGTCGAAGCTCTTCGCGCCGTCCGGCTGGATCAGCGCATGGCGCGGCGCGATGCGCGGTTCCGCCAGAAAGCGGTGGAACAGCTCCGGCTCCAGCGCGATGTGCTCGCCGCAGGTCACCTCGCCCAGCCGCGGGCAAGGCAGGCGCGCGCCATGGGCGTCGTGATCGAGGAGATTGTGGCGGTACACCGAACCGATCACGCACACGAAGTGTCGCGTCCACGCCACGAACTGCGGGTCGCGATAGCGCTCGCGCACGATGCGCTCGCTGGCGGATTCGCCATCCATGTTGAGCGCCACGAGCAGGGGCCTTCCGCTGGCCTTGGAGAGCTCGAGTGCGTCCGCCAGTGAGCGCTGCCAGTGGATCTGCCTCGCGGCGAGCCCCTGCTCGGGCCCCTGAAGCGGCGGTGACGGCGGCGCCTGGATGAATTGGCAGGCGGACAGCAGCAGACAGGCGGCGAAGAGCAGCGTGCGGAGCATGGGATGGTCAGCGCGGCGAGAGGTATTCCGTTCCCGTTCCATAGTTCTGCGTCCAGTACGGCCCGCTGAGGCCGGCTGCGAACTCGCGCGCCGTCGGACTCAGGATCTGGCGATGATGTCCGCTGGAGTGCGTCCACCCGACATGCGCACCCTCGGGCCCCGAATCGCCCATGTGCACGTTCTCCCCGGCGCCCTGCAGGTAGCCCTCGGCCCGCATGCGATCGAAGGGCGTGCGCAGAGCGGGTTCGTCCTGAAAATGCCCGAACTTGCCGGTGGTCGACATCCATTTCGAGTGCTCGCGGGCGGCCGACTGGAGCTTGGGATTCCAGGCCAGCAGGTGGCGGCCGAGCATCTGGCGGTAGGCGTTGGTGATGCGGAGTTGCTCGCGTTCCTCGTTGCCCAATAGCGCCTTCCCGGGTTCGACGCCGAGCAGTTCGTTGTGTCGGTGCACGATCGCATCCTGCAGGCGCAACTGTGCTTCGGCGGCGTTGCGCGCGAAGTTCGCCAGCGTCCATTCCTCCGCTTGTGGATCGATCCAACGCAGGCTCTCGGGCAGGCGCGCATCCAGCGGCTGGCGTGCGAGCGCGGGATCCGCGGCGAGCTTGCGCAACTCCGCCAGCGCGGTCCGCGCTCCGGCGCTGACGCGCAGCTGTCGAGAGGACTTCCAGACGCGCCGCACTTGCGCGACCCGGCGATCGACCTCCTGCTGGACGGCGGGAAACAGGCGGGCCTTGTCCGGCGGACACTCGGGCGGCTGGAAGGGGTAGAAGTAACGCTCCTCGTCGAAGATCAGGCTCAGCGCCTCGCCGCGCAGCCGCTCGAGCTCGAGGTACTGCTGCTCAAGCGCCCGATACGGCTCCAGAAAGGCCTTTTCGAACAAGGGCGCTTGCGCCTGCTTCCAACTCGCCAGTGCGGCGTCGGCCGGCGGCGGCGGCGCCAACGGCTCGACTGCCTGCCAGCGTCCCGCCTGGTACACGTAACCCCCGGCGGGCACAGGCTCACCCCGAGCGCGCGCGAGCGTGGCCCACGCATCGGCCTTGCGGATTTCGCCGGCCTCCACGCACTGCGCCAAATCGCTGAAGGCCTGCACGCGCTCGCGCGGGCTCCCGCGCTCCAGCCGCTCGTGCACGAAGCCCAGATGCGCAGTGCGCGAGAGACGGGCGGCGGCGAGTGCCTTGCCGATCCGCTCCAGCGGCAGTTGCTGCCAGCGGGTGGGCTGGCCTTCCCATCGGGCCCCCTGCTCATCCAACTCGGCCAGTTTCAGCTCCGCGAAGGGCGCAGGGTCGCGGCGGCAGGCCTCGATCAGTTCCCGGCGCATCCACAGCCGCCGTTCCAGTGCGCTCATCCGTGCGCCCAGCGCCTCGCGCTCGGCACCGGGCTCGAGCGCCTGGAACACCTTCATCCAGGCTTCGCCGGCGGCGCGGAGCTCGCCCTGCTGCTCGGCGCTGACGGCCTGCACCCGCAAGGCCTCCAGTTGCTCGCCGCCGAGGCAGGCGAACAGCGTCAACAGCAGCGCGATCATGACGTCTGCATCGCCGCGGGCAGTTCCGCGGGCGTGACTTCCTCGCGCGCGAACACGACGGCGCGACGCAGCACATTCTCCAGTTCCCGCACGTTGCCGGGCCAGGGCCAGCGCTCCAGCAGCGCCAGCGTCTGCGGCGCGATCCCGATCGGGCGGCCCATCTCGCCCGACAGGCGCTTCAGGAAGAAGCGCGCCAGAGGCTCCACATCGCCGCTGCGCTCGCGCAGCGGCGGCAAAACCAGCGTCACGACATTCAGCCGGAAGTACAGATCCTCGCGGAAGGTCCCCTGGCGGCACATCTGCGGCAGGTTCTTGTTCGTCGCGGCCACGATGCGGACGTTGACCTTCTGGGTCTTGTTGGAGCCCACCGGCCGCACCTCGCCTTCCTGCAGAACTCGCAGGAGCTTCGCCTGCATGGACAGCGGCATGTCTCCGATCTCATCGAGGAACACCGTGCCGCCGTCGGCGGCGACGAAGTGGCCGGCGCGATCGGCGATGGCGCCCGTGAACGAGCCCTTCTTGTGGCCGAACAACTCGCTCTCCAGCAGGTTGGCGGGCACCGCCGCGCAGTTCTCGGCGAGGAAGGGCCGGGCGCGGCGCGCGGAGTGCTCGTGCAGCGCGCGTGCAACCAGTTCCTTGCCCGTGCCCGTCTCGCCGTGGATCAGCACGCTGATGTCGCTGGGCGCGACCTTGGCGAGCAGATCGAACAGCGCGCGCATCGGAGCGCTGTCCCCCACCATGCAAAAGCGCATCGGAATGGCAGCGTCCTTCTCTCCCGGCGGAACCGGCGGCTGTGATTCAAGCCAGCGCTTCAGCTCCGCCAGCAGGCCTTCGCGCTCTGCATCCGCGCACAAGGCGTCGAAGCGAGCCCGCAGTTCCTCGCGGCTCATGCTCCGCGCCCCACGATCGTCAGCTTGGCATAGGCGAGCAGCAGCTGCCGCTCGCCGTGCGTCACGAAGCGCACGGTCGCGCGCGCGTTGACGCCGCTGCCCTGGATGCGCAGCACCGTTCCCCGGCCGAAGTGCTCGTGCTGAACGAGCGCTCCGGGCTGCAGCGGCTCTTCCTCGGGTTCGTACTCGATGAAGGGATCCTGCGGCTCCGGCTCGGCGCCCGAGGATTCGAGGTGCTCCTCGGGGATCTCCTCGAGAAAGCGCGAGGGCTGGCGGAAGGACATCGAGCCGAAGTGCAGGCGCTGGCGGGCCCAGGTCAGCAACAGCCGCTGCTTGGCGCGGGTCATGCCCACGTAGAACAGGCGGCGTTCCTCCTCCAGTCCGGCGTCGGGATCGGCACCGCGCGCTTCGCTCAGCGCGCGGCTGTGCGGCAGCAGTTCCTCCTCGCATCCGGCGATCAGCACCAGCGAGAACTCCAGTCCCTTGGCCGCGTGCAGCGTCATCAGCGTCACGCGCTCGCTGGCCTCCGTGCCGTCGTCGGTCTCGCTGACCAACGCGATCTCCTGCAGGAAAGTGCGCAGGCTGCGGGCCTTGGCCGCTCCGCCATCGGGATCCTCGCCCGCGGAGCCCTGCCCTTCGTCCCAGTGCTGGGCGTGCGCGCGCAGTTCCCCGAGGTTGGCTTCGCGGTCGACGAGGCTCTCATCGTCCATCTCGCCCAGCCAGGCGCCGACGTCGATCTCCGCCAGGATCGCATCGATGGCGACCGCCGCAGGGCCGTCCGCGAGCCGCTCGCAGCGCGCGACGAAGCCGGCGAATGCCTCCAGTCCGGCGCGGGCCTTGCCGCGCACCAGGCTCAGCGCCTCCTTCGATCGCGCCGCCTGGATCAGCGGCAGGCGGCGATCGGCGGCCCAGCGCGCGATCTCGCCAAGACTCTTCTCGCCGATGCCGCGCGAGGGCGTGTTGACCACGCGCAGGAAGGCCACATCGTCGCTTGCGTTGACCGCCAACTTGAGCCAGGCGAGCAGATCACGGATCTCGCGCCGCTCGTAGAACTCGACGCCCGCGACGATGCGGTAGGGCAGCGCGGCGCGGCGCAGGCCGGCTTCGAGCGCACGCTGCAGGAAGTTGGCGCGGTAGAACACGGCCACGTCGGAAAGCCGGCCGCCGCGCGCGCGCCAGGCGGAGATCTGAGCCGCGATCTCGCGCGCCTCGTCATCCTCGTCGCCGCACTCGATCACGCACAGCTTCTCGCCGGCCTCGCCGTCGCTCCAGGTGCGCTTTTGCTTGCGCGAGCGGTTGCAGGAGATCACCGCCTGCGCCGATTCGAGGATGTGGCGCGTCGAGCGGTAGTTCTGTTCCAGCAGCACGACCTTGGCCCCGGGGTAGTCCGATTCGAAGTCGACGATGTTGCGGATGTCCGCTCCGCGCCAGGCGTAGATCGACTGGTCCGGATCACCGCACACCGCGAGGTTTCCGTGCCAGCCGGAAAGGTGCCGGGCGAGCTCGTACTGCACGCTATTGGTGTCCTGGAACTCGTCGATCAGCACCCAGCGAAAACGGCTGGCATAGCTGTCGCGCACCCCGGGTTGGGCCTCGAACAATTCCAACACCTTGAGCAGGAGATCGTCGAAGTCGAGCGCATTGGCCTTGGCCAGTGCTGCGTTGTACGCCTTCGAGATCTTCTCCAGCGCCTCGGCCTCGATGCCGCCATCACCCGCATCCGCCACGGAGAACTGTGTGCGGTTCTTCTCGCTGCTGATCCAAGAGCCGACCATCGCGGGGCGAAAACGCGCGGAGTCGTAGCCGGCCTCGGCGATCAGACGGCGCAGCAGCTGGTTGCGATCGTGCGTGTCGTAGATGGAGAAATCGCGCGTCCAGGGGCCTGCGAGCAGCTCGATCTCGCGGCGCAGGATGCGCGCACCCATGGCGTGGAAGGTGCTGATCCACAGCCCCGGAACCGGCACCAGCGCCTCGACCCGCTCGCGCATCTCGCGCGCGGCCTTGTTCGTGAACGTGATCGCGAGGATCTCGTGCGGGCGGGCCTGGCCGGAGAGCAGCAGATTGGCGATGCGCCGCGTGATCACGCGCGTCTTGCCCGATCCGGGGCCGGCGAGGATCAGCAGCGCGCCCGCGCCGTGCAGCACGGCCTCCTTCTGCGGAGCGTTGAGCCCCTCGACGAGCCTTCGAGTCGCTTCCGAGGCGTCGCTCGCATCGCCGGCGGGAGCCTCGGCGGCTTGAAGATCCATCCAGTCCATGTTTTCCTTCGAGATCGCGCAGTGTACCAGTCCGAGGCGGTGGGAGCGCCGCTTGCGCAAAGGTAGAATCCCGGCCCGATCGTGCTAGCCAACCACCCACGCCGCATTCTGCTCGCGCTGTGCCTGCTCGTGCTGGGCGCCCTGGGCCTGCGGCTCTGCTCCACGGACAGGCTGCTGCCCGAATTCCGGGAGCCCGATGCATTCGAAACGCTGGAGATGCAGCACCAGCAGGGCGATCCCGCGATCGTGAAGCACGTCGTCTTCCGCGAGCGCTATCCCTGGCTGCTCGCCTGGACGCTGGCGCTGATCCCGCACCAGCCGGCGCCCGACGACGCCGGGCTGGCGGAGCATCTGGAGCTCGCCGCCGATCCCTACGAGCGCGTGCGCATCGGCGCGGCCCTGCTCGCCACGCTGCAGGTGGCGCTGACCTTCTGCCTCGCGCGCCGCTTTCTGCCGCCGGCACAAAGCCTCCTCGCGAGCCTGCTCGTCGGGACCAGCCTGCTGCACATGTTGTTCTCCGTGCAGGCGCGCCCGCACGGGCCGCATGCCGGGCTCGCCCTGCTCTCGCTGATCGCCTCGCTGCGCCTGATGGAGCGGCCGAGCGCGGCGCGCGCCGTGCTGGCGAGTCTGGCGAGCACCTCCGCGATCGCCATGCTGCAGCTGGGCTACTCGACGATTCCGCCGCTCGGGCTCGCCTGCCTGCTGGCTGCCGGCAAGTCCTGGCGCTGGCGCCTCGGCGCTCTGGCGCTGCTGCCCGCGACCGCCATCCTGCTCGCGCAGCTTTGGTACACCAATCGGCCCTACATCGACGCCGAGGGCCTGCATCTGGCGAGCGCTTCCGGCGGCGGCCACACGCTGTTCCTGAGCCAGATGGACTTTCTGGGCTCGCTGCGCGGAGCCCGGATGTTCTTCGAGCACGATCCGCTGTTCGCGGTGCTGAGCGCAGCCGGTCTCGGCGGGGCACTCGTGGCCGCCTGGCCGGCCTGGCGGTCCGCGGATCGCCTGTGGCGCTCGCGGCTGGCAATCGCGGCGGGTTTCGCGCTGCCCTATCTGGCGGTGATCACGATTCAGGGTGAGGTTTACGAGCGCTTCCTGATGCCACTGCTGCCTTTTCTGGCCCTGTTCGGGGCCTGGGCCTTCTTCGTCGTGTTCCGCGCGCACCGCGGCCTGCAGCCGCTGGCCGTGCTGCTGCTGCTGGGCCCCTGCCTGATCGGCGCGCTGCGCTTCGCGCGCGTGGCGCGGGCCGAAAACGGCTACGAGCAGGCGGCCGCCTGGCTGATGCAACACGCCGAGACGGACGAGCGCATCGTCCACACGCCCGATCTCACCGTCCCCTTGCTGCACTCCCGCGAGGCTCTCGAGGCGCAGCTGGCCGATCCGGCATCAGCGAACATGCCCTGGATCACGTACTCGGCGACGATCAGGAGCCTGCCGGCCGGAGAGCGCCTGTTCGACATCCGCCCCTTCCCCGCCCGACTTTCGCTGCCCTCCTTTGGTCCGGACCGCGAGCGCATGCGCGAGTGGCTGCGCGAAAATCGAGTGCGCTGGCTGGTGCTGGAGATCAGCCAGCGCAACGCGCGCCGACCCATCCTGCAAAGCCTCGAGGATGCCGCTCGCGACCTCGGCACGCTGGTCTTTGTCTCCCGCGGCAGCGGGCCGGGGATCGTCGGACAGGGATCACTCGATTATCAGGCGATCGAGGAGCACGCCCTGCGTCAGATCGACCAGACCTGCGCCGGCCCTCTGCTCCGCATCTACCGCATCGAACGTTAGGGCATCGCGCGCTAGGGCATCGAGCACTAGAGCTTCGCGCGCTAGGGCTTCGCGCGCTAGGGCATCGCGCGCTAGGGCATCGCGCGCTAGAGCATCGCGCGCTAGGGCATCGCGCGCTAGAGCATCGAGCACTAGAGCTTCGCGCGCTAGGGCATCGCGCGCTAGGGCATCGAGCGCTAGGGCATCGAGCACTAGAGCTTCGAGCGGCTCCACTGCTGGTAGGGCTGGCCCTCGACGATCAGATCCACCAGCCGAACGCGACCGGAGTCATCGACCGACACGCGCGCCTGCACGCCGCCCTTGTCGCGGCTGGCTTGCGCCGGGTCCCGGCCTTCGTGCGGGATGTAGAAGCGCGTGGCGTTGTAGTGAATCGAGTCACCGTACTGGAATTCGCCTCGAACAAAGGGCGCAGCTGGATCCGCGGGCTTTTCCAGCGTCACTCGCACCGGCACCCACCATTCGCCCCGCTGCTCGAGCCAGGTGTACACGCGCGTGCCCGGAAGTGGGCGCGGAACAGGCCCGGGAACCTCGCTCAAGGCCAGATCGATGGCGAAGTTCACCGTGGCGTAGCGGCCCGAGAAAAGGCTCATCGGATCGACTGGGCGAGTGTCGAGCACCAACTCGCGGCCGTGGGCAACAGACCATTCCTCACGGACCACCATCCAGCTCAAGGCGCACAGGCCCGGCAGCGAACACAGCACGTAGGCGACCAGCGGCTTCATGCCATCCTCCTCAGAAGGGAGCGGCGCCGATGCTCGAGGAACCAGCCCAGCGTCAGCAGCAGCGCTCCGGTCGCGAGAAACGCATAGGCGCCCTCCAGCTTGTCCCACAGGTATTCGAGATAGCGCGTGAACACCAGCAACGCGAACAGAGCGACGCTCCCGTTGAGTTCCTGTGTGCGCTGCGTCCGCACTCCGCGCCAGGCCAGAAAGATCAGATAGCCGACGGTGATCAGATTGCCGATCAAGGGCCCCCATGCGCTCGAATGCCACAGGATCGGCGGCGTGCAAAGCGCCAGCGCGATCAGCAGCATCGGCAGCAGGAACTCCTCGCGCGGGGCACTTCGCCGCCATGCTGCCGCGAGGGCACAAGCCGCGAGAATCGACGCCAGGGCGGAGGGCGCGAGCTCGAGCCAACCCGGATTGGTGGTCCAGGGGGCATCGCGGAAAGAGAGCAGGTACAGGCCCAGAAAACCGCCGAGGCTGCCGAGCGGGCCCCACAGCCGCTGAAAGCCGGCGCGCGCGGTCGTGGAGCTGAGCAGCGACAAGGCCGAGAACAGCGCTCCAAGACCAGATACCGCATACAGCGCTCCTGCTTCCGCGTACGCACCCGCATGGCGGATCCGCAGCCACTCATGCGACTGAAGCATCGACCAGATCAGGAACGCGAGGGTCCACAGCGACAGCAACCCCGGAGCGCCCCGCCACAGCAGCAGCGGCAGATAACAGGCCCACCAGGCCAGAAAGGCCCAGGGCTGCTCGCTGTCGATGTGGTAGATCTGCGCGACCAGTCCGACCATGCCGATGAAGAGCAGCATGGCGAGCAGTTCCAGCGCCGCGCCGACGCGAGGATAGTGACCTGGCTGATGGGCGCAGAGCGCGGCGGCCGCGTGCACCGCGAGCCAGAAACCGCCGGCGATGCCGAGTTGCGCTCCCGGGGAGAACTCCGTCCAGTGGTAGCCGATCAGGTACAGCACCCCGGCCGCCACCAGCAACGCCCCGAAGGAGGCCAGAACCGTGATGATCAGCGCCGCCGAGGAGCGCGGCGCGCCGGCTTGCATCCGGCCCAGGATCTGGTCGCGCTGAGCCGAATCCAGCACCCGCTCGGCAATGAGCTCATCCAGCACACGAACCAGTTTCGATCGCATCATCGCGGCTGAGTATACTCGAGCGATGGACTCCGGCGATCCGCCTACGCACAAGTGGGGTGCGCCCCAGGCCGGTCGGCACTACGCCCGCGCGCGCTTTGGCTCGCGTCGCGCCGCGGAACGCGATCCGCGCATCGTCGAGCGCATCCTGCAGCAGTATCAGGTGCGCCCGGGCCTGCGACCCGTGCTCGACGCACCCTGCGGAACCGGACGTCTGCGAGCGGTGCTGGAACGGGGCGGTCTGCGCTACGTGGGTCTCGATCTTTCCGACTCGATGCTGGGCGAAGCGGCGAGCAACGGCTCGACGGATCTGGTGCGCGGCGCCATCGACTCCCTGCCCTTTCGCGACGACTCCTTCGATCTCGTGCTGTGCTGCCGGCTGCTGCACCACCTGCACGATCCGGAAGATCTTCAGGCCGCGATCGGCGAGCTGGTGCGGGTCAGTCAGCGGCTGGTGATCGCGTCTTTCTGGGATTCCGGATCCTGGCACGGACTGCGCGCACGCATCGGGCTCAAGCGCAGCGAGGGACCTAGAGGACGCCGCGCGATCTCCAAGCACCTGCTGCGCAGCCTGTTCCACGAAGCGGGCGCGGAGGTGCAGAGCTTCCACCACTCGTTCCGCTTCGTCTCGCAGCAGGCCTTTGTCGTCGCCCGCAAGCGCGCGCCCGTGCGGATCGCCTTCCACAGCCCGCTGGCGCAGGGAGCTTTCGCCCTTGGCAAGGCTTGATCGGGCCGGCTGGTCGATCGAAGCCGACGATCCTGCGCTGCTCGAGCCGGCCCTGCTGCTCGCGGAGGCACAGCGCGAGGCGCTCCGCGAGACCAGCGGCCCGGCCGAGCTCCGCGGGATCGCTTGCTGGTACAAGCACGATCGCTGGCGGATGAAGACGCGGCTGCGCTACGCGCTGAAGCGGCTCTTGCTGCTGCCCTACCCGCGCCGGGCGGAGCGACGCAATCTGCACTGGCTGCGGGAGCGCTGCTTTGTGGCGGCGGAACCGCTGTGCGTCGGCGAACACCGCCGCAGGGGGCTCGTCGACTACGGTTTCCTGATCACGCGGCGCGAACTCGAGGCAGCACCGCTCGAACAGGCGCTGGGGGCGGGTCCGCCGGAGGAGCGACAGGCACTGCTCGAGGAACTCGCCCGCGAACTCGCGCGCATGCACGCACTGCGTTTCGTGCACCGCGATCTCTACGCACGCAACCTGCTGGTGCGGCCCCCGGGATCCCCGGGACGCATCGTGTTTCTCGATTGCTGGGCCGGAGGCCCTGGACCGGGCTGGCGCGGACCGGACCACGATCTCGCCTGCTTCGACTCCGATGCTCGCAAGCTCCTCTCGGAGGGCGAGCGCGCGGACTTCGCGCGCTGGTACGCGGACGAAATGCGCGCGCAGCGGCGCTGAATCAGTCCTGGAAGGGCGTCTCGCGCTCGGGAATGGTGCGCGTCAGCCACTCGCGCAGCCGCGGCTGATCCTGAGCCGGGCAGGGAGCGCTGGTCCACTCACCGAAGAGCCGATAACGCAGATGATCGCCGGTCAGCCGCCACTCCTCGAGCTCGCCGAACTGACGCGAGTAGAAGCCGCGCTGCACGCCGTGCTCACCGAGGATGGAATCCTCCGGCCCCGGACTCAGCAGCACCAGCGGCAAGGAGAGCGCGAGCAGGGTCAGGACGAAGCCCCACGCCATCGTTCCGATGCCCATCCACAGGCCGCTCAGCAGGGTCACGGCCGCGAGCGCCAGCCACAGTCCGCGCCGCAGCCCCCGCTCAGGACGCTCGGCGTGCTGGAATGCGCCCGTGGTGCGGCGGTTCTTGCCGTGCATGAACAGCACGGCAAGAAAGCCCGCCAGCAGAAAGAAATAGGGCACGATGCCGAACAGGAGGTAGGCGTAGGTCTGCGGACTCATGTTCGGATCTGCGCGAGGCGAATCTAGAAGGACCAGCCCAGGCCGAGGATCAGCAGATTGTCGACGCGTTCCTTGCCGCTAGCCGGAGTGTTGTCCCAGGTGTAGATCCACTGGCCCTGCGCGTACATCGCGCCGCCGAGTTCCACGCGCGCCTTGGTGTCCAGACGAGCGTACACGTCCTCCACGTCTTCCAGGCTCGGGAAGATCTCGCCGAGTTGGGCGAGGGTCCACTTCGCGCTGGGCTTGTAGTCCCACTTGTAGGCCAAGCGTGCCGCCACATAGCTCTGATCGTCGCTGTTGGTCTTGAAGTCCTCGTCGAAGTAGCTCAAGCCGGCTTCCGCCGAGAGCTTCCACTCCTCGGTGTCGGAGAACTGGTAACCGGCACCGACGCCCAGCGTGGTGCGCAGGTTGAGCGCGGCGCGGAAATCGTTCTCGGCGCTGGCCTGCGCCAGTCCATAGAGCTGCTTCGAGAAGAAGTAGTCGTACTGCGCACGGCCCTGAGTCTTGCGCTCGGTGATCGTGCTCTGCTCCTCGGCGTAGTTCCACAGGAAGCCGAGCTTGGTGCGGTCTTTCTCGCGGCGGTATTCGGCGTCAGCGACCGTCGAGGCGGTCATGCGCTCGGTGTTGCCATCGGAGAAGCTCGCGCCGATGGTCACGCTGCCCGTCCACTTCGGGGCGGGAGCGGCGGCGGGAGCGGAAGCGTCTTGAAGTGCGGAGAGCAGGATCGGAAGCATGGTCTGCGGGGGGGGTCGGTTGAGGGGTAGGCGCTCAGTGTAGCGAACCCGTCCCGACTTCTCAACCACCCCGCGCGCTCAGGCCCAGCGCAGCAAATCCGAGAGCGAGTGCGCGTCGGCGCCGTCCGTCAGCGGACGGATGCGGATCCCGTAGGCAAAAGCCCCGGAGCGCTCCATGCGGTGCCCACCCTGGTAGATGCACGAACCGCTGGGCTCACGCCCGATCGGCATCAGCGGAATCACCACCGGATGGAGCAGATCCGTGTCCTTGCCGCGATGGCCGATCACCAATTCGACGCGCACGTCGTTGTCCGTGAGTGCCCCAAGGTGCAAGTCCACGCGCGCGCTGACGGTGTCCCCGATGCGCACTGCGGAAAGATCCTCCATCTGGGCCCCGATGACGCGCACTTCCTCGAAGGCGCGCCGGATGCGGGCGTGGCGGTTGGAGAGCATGCGCACGCGGCTGTAGCGTTCGGCGCGCAACTCGTGGTAGTTGGCGGCCAGCACGGCATAGGCCCGATCCCGGTACTCGCCCACCATGCGGTCGGTGTTGAAGACCGTCGGGATCGTGGCGAGGTTGTCGAGGCAGCGCTCGATCCAGGCCAACGGCAGGCCGCCTTCGCGCTTGTGGTACAGCGGGATGATTTCCTCCTCGAGCAACTGATACAGCTGCTCGGCGTCGAACTCATCCTGCAGATCCTGCGTGGGATAGGTCCGTCCCCCGCCGATCGACCAGCCGTTGTTGCCGTTCGCGGCCTCGATCCACCAGCCGTCGAGCACGGAGAAGTTCAGCCCGCCATTGGCAGAGACCTTCATGCCCGAAGTCCCGCTCGCCTCCAGCGGCCGGATCGGATTGTTGAGCCAGACATCGACGCCCTGCACCAGCGTGCGCGCGAGATCGATGTCGTACTCCTCCAGCAGGAAGATGCGGCCCTCAAAGCGCGGCTCGCGGGTCATCTTCATCACCTGCCGCAGGATCTCCTGACCCAGCTTGTCCGCGGGGTGGGCCTTGCCGGCGAAGACGATGCGCACGGGCCGCTCGCTCGACTCCAGAATGCGCGCCAGCCGCGCGGGATCGCGGAACAGCAGTTGGGCGCGCTTGTACGGCGCGAAACGGCGCGCAAAGCCGATCCACAGGGCCTGATCGGGCTCGCTGACCGCATGGATCCCCTCCAGCATCCGGTGCATCAGCGCCGAGGAATCCTGACGCTCCACGAAGCTCGCTTCGAGCGAGGAGCGCACGCGGTCCATGAGGCGCTGCTTGGCGGCGCAGCGCACGGCCCAGAAGCGCCCGGGATCCAGCTCGCGGGCGTCGCGATAGTCCTCGGCGACGATCGCGCGCTGACGCACTCCGAGCAGGGCCGCCAGCGCCGGATCGGTCCACGAAGCGAGGTGCACGCCATTGGTCAGGGCATGCACCGGGACCTCGCGCTCCAGCAGGCGCGGATAGAAGGGATGCAGCAGCCTGCGGCTGACCTCGCCGTGGAGCTTGCTCACACCGTTGACCCACGAGGCGAAGTTGAGCGCCAGATAGGTCATGTTGAAGTTGCCCTTGTCGTCCTCGCCCTGCCCCAGGCCATAGAAGCGCTCCCACGGGACTCCCGACCAGCTGGGCGCATCCGAGAAGTAGCGCCGCATCAGCTCCTCGCTGAAGCGATCATGACCCGCCGGCACCGGCGTGTGCGTGGTGAAGATCGTGGTGGCGCGCACGTACTCGCGGGCCTCCTCGAAGGTCAGTCCGCGTTCCTTCACCAGGCGCGCGACGCGCTCCAGCACCAGGAACGCCGCATGGCCTTCATTGAGGTGGTAAACAGCCGGCAGAATGCCCAGCCGCGCAAGCAGGCGCTTGCCGCCGCGCCCGAGCACGATTTCCTGACGCAGGCGGTTTTCGTGGTCGCCGCCGTAGAGGCCCTTCGTGATCGCCCGATCCTCCGGTCGGTTCTCGGGCACGTTGGAATCGAGCAGATAGAGCGTCACGCGTCCGACCGCGACTTTCCAGGCCCTCAGCAGCAGTTCCGAGCTGGGCAGCTGCAGGCGCACCTCCAGCGGGCGACCGTTCTCGTCGAGGACCGGATCCAGAGGCAGGTTCCGCGGGTCGTTCTCCACTTCGCCGTGCAACTGCTCGCCGGCTGCCGTGAGCCGCTGTTCGAAGTAACCGGAAGCGTAGAAGAGCCCGATGGCGATCAGCGGCAGATTGAGGTCGCTGGCGCTCTTCAGGTGATCGCCCGCCAGCACGCCCAGACCGCCCGAGTAGATGCGCAAGGACTCGTGAAGGCCGAATTCCGCGGAGAAATAGGCGATCGGATGCTTCTCGCTGACGCGCGCACCGCCGCCCAGGTCGGTTTCCCGCACCGATTCCGACATGTACTTGTCGAAGCGCTTCAGCACCGCATCCAGTCGGGCGACGTAGTGCTTCTCCTTGGTCTTCGCCCGCAGATCCTCCGGGAAGATCTCGCGCAGGAAGCGGACGGGATTGTGGTGACAGGCATCCCAGCGGCGCGGGTACAGATCGCGGAACAGCGCGGTGGCCTCGGGATCCCAGCACCACCAGTAGTTGCGCGCCAGACGCTCGAGACCCGACAATTCGCGGGGAACGCCCGTCGCGACGTCGAAGTGGACCAGATTGGGCCGCTGACCGGAGGAGACCGGATTGGAGGGCACCTTGACACGCGGGCGCGCGCTGGTGACGGCAATCGAACCGGCCCGCGAGAGCGAGACCTCCATGGCCTTGGTGAACGCCTCCTCGTAGCACTTGATCAGATCCGACCAGGCCGTGCGCTGCGCGGTTCTGCGGCACACGCGCGCCAGCGCCTTGCGCTCCTGCCGCTCGGCGAGACAGCGTTCCAGCGTCTGCGTCAGGCTCGCGAGCGCCGTCGCGTAGTCGATGCCGACGCGCTTGACGATGTGAACTCCATCGCCCGGACCGAGCTTGTTTTCCTCGACCCAGCGGCCGAAGCCGGCGCAATCGGTGGTGACCGTGGGGACGCCGACTGCCAGCGACTCCTCCGGCGTGTAGCCCCAGGGCTCGTAGAAGCTCGGGAAAGCCGAGAGTTCCATGCCGCGCAGGATCGCTTCGTAGGGCAGGTTCATGAACCCGTCCTGCTCGTGGAAGTAGACCGGGATCTGGATCACCTTGACGCGCGATCCGGGCTTGTTGTCGAGGCCGAGCTTCCTGCAGTGCTGCTGGACCGGATCGTGTTCGCCGTCGAACAGGTTGTGCGTGCAGACGCCGATCGAACCGCTGATATTCGCCAGCGGCAGTTCCAGACGCTCGAGCACTTCGGAGCGCACGCCCGAATTGCCCGCGGGCACGAGCACCAGCACGATCACCGGACGGCCCTGCTGGGCATTCATGCGCGCGGCGGCATCCAGCAGGATGTCGATGCCCTTGTTGTGGAATTCGTAGCGTCCGGAGATGCACAGGAGCGCGGCCTTGCTGACGTCCTCGCCGAGGAAGCGGTGTGCGAGGTCCCGCACGCGAGTCTCGGCTTCGGCGGCGCTGGTCGAACCCGCCAGTGCGTCGATCACATCGAGGTCGATGCCGTTGGGCAGCAGCGGGACGGCGCGCCGATGGAAGTACAACTCCGCTTCGTCGGCCGTGATCTGGCTCACGGTCGTGAAGACGTCGGCTTCGCGCGCACAGACGCTCTCGAGCGAATGCTTGGCCTGCACTCCGTGCTGAACGGCCAGTTCCTCGGGCGTCTTGTTCTTGAGCGCTTCGACCGGCTGCACGCCGCCGGAGGCCACCGAGCGCCCCAGACAGGTGGCATGCGTGGTGAAGACGGTGCCGATCGTCGGCGCCTTTTCCTTGAGGTGGAGCAGACCTGAGCCGGTCATCCACTCGTGGAACTGCGCCACCGACTGGCGGCGCCGCTCCATGACGAACTCGACATGCCACTGCTCGATCACCAGCGCGGCCGCGTGGCCGAAGAGCAGCGGCTCGACGTAATCCCAGCCACCGTGCAGCGAGTCGACGCGGAAACGCTCCCACAGCCCCGAGAGAATGGCGTCCTTGCGGGCATAGAGCCCCGAGAACTCGACCAGGATCGTCAGCGGCGAGCCCGGGATCTTCCAGCGCCCCACGCGCACCGGCACCCCCAGAGCGCGGCAGCGCTCGACGAACTCCTCATGGCCGCCGATCGGCTCGAAGGCCGGCGATGGACTGCCGCCGGAGAGCAGCCAAGGACCGATCGCGATGTAATCGTCGCCGAGCTTCTCGACCAGAGTCTTGGCCTTGGTCGAGACGACGGTGTGGATGCCGCCGACCTTGTTGCAGACTTCCCAGCTGACTTCGAACAGCGTGCAGTTCTGCTTCACGGGACTCCCTCCCCGGTGGTCAGGGACTGTGGAACCGAGTCGAGAATCGCGTCCGCCCTGCGGCAAAGGTCGTCAAGCACGTTCATGAAGCACAGAAAAGCATCGTGTGGGGTCGGATAGGGACTGAAGTACTTGTGGACATCGCCGTCCGAGAAGTACTTCGTGCACATGTAATAGAAGTGGTCGGAGGTCGAGAGTTGGCGCCAGTGCGAAAGAAGTTCCGGCTCGCGGACCGCCGCCTGCCCGATGCGTTCGCGCGCGGCCCAGAAGGCCTCGCTGGCGGCCTTCTGCATCGCATTGCCCTGCCAGGCGCTGAGATCGCGCTCCGCGTCGGCCCACGAGGTCGGACGCGGGATGGCGAGTTCGCCGCCCTCGAGCGGATCAAAGGCGAAATCCGCGGGTGTCGCGAAAGCGAGGTGCTGGTGAGCCAGAACCTCGCGCGGCAGATGCTCCATGAACTGGAAGATGCCCGTATCGGCCCACTGGTGTTCGCCGAAGGTCTCGTAGTCCATGAACAGACCGATGCAGCGACCCGGACCGCTCGCCTCGGCGGCCCAGCGCGCGAAGCGATCGGCGGTCAGCGGATACTCGTGCCAGGTGCGGTTCGAGAAGCGGAAGGCGATGTCGTCGGAGAGCTTGTAGTCGCGCAGCAGCAGGCGCAGCTCGCGCGTGCCCTGAGGACGGTAGACCGCGTGCGGACTCCTGCCCTCCAGCAGGTGATCCGCGCCCTCCCCCAGCAGCACGCGAAAGCCCAGCTGCTCGACCAGCGCCGCGACGCGCTCGTCGATCACCAGTTCGGTGTTGCGGAAGGTGACCGGTTCGGCCCCGAAGAGCTCCGTGATGCGTCGGCGCTGCTGCTCGACCTGCTCGATGAACTCCTGCTCGTCGAACAGACCCGACAGCGAGTGCATCGACGTCTCGCACAGGAACTCCACGCAACCCGTCTCGGCCAGATCCTGGAAGCTCTCGAGCACCTCGGGCGTCCAGCGCTCGAACTGTGCGAGCGCCGATCCGGAGATCGAATAGGAGCAGCGAAACTCGCCCTGATGCTTTTTGATCAGCCGCCCGATCAGGGCATTCATGGGCAGGTAGCAGCGCTCCGCGATGCGGCGCAGCAGGCGCGCATTCTCGGCATCGTCGAAGTACCGGCCATGGTTGCCGATATCGAAGAGGCTGTAGCGCCGCAGCCGATGGGGCTGGTGCACTTGGAAGTAAAAGACGATCTCCTTCAAGCCGTCAGTTCCCGGTACAGATCCGCTACCTTGGCGCCCGCCAGCCCCCAGCGCAAGCGTCGGGCCTCCTCCCGGCCGCGCCGGCCCAGCCAGCCCCGCAGCAGCGGATCCTCCGCCAGCGTGCGCATCGCGTCGGCGAGTCCGGCGCTGTCGCCCGCGTCGAACTTGATGGCGCAGTCGACGAGTTCCGCCACGCCGCTCTGGCGCGTGATCACGACCGGGGCGCCGTAGCTCATCGCTTCCAGCGGCGCGATGCCAAAGGGCTCGGAGACCGAGGGCATCACGAACATGTCCGACCAGGCGTACATGCGCTGCACGTCCTGGCCCTTGAGAAAGCCCGGGAAATGCATGTGCCGCGCCAGCCCGAGCAGCGCCGCGCGCTCGACGCACCCGCTCCACAGATCGCCGTCGCCGGCCAGCGCGAAGCGGATCGGAACGCGCTCGCGCACCAGCCGCGCGGCGGCTTCGAGAAACAGCTCCGGGCCCTTCTGGCTGGTGACTCGGCCCATGAACAGCGCCAGCGGCTCGGCGAAGGGCCGCTGGGCGCGCCAGGCTCGCAGACGCGGCTTCGGCGGCGGCTGCGTGGCGTTGTGCACGACGCGGAGGCGCTCCCTTGCGGCCCCGTAGTGCTCGCGCAGGATCTCGGCCGTGTAGTGGCTGACGCACACCACGCGGTCCGCGCTGGCGACGCCGCGGCGCTCGAGAGCGGCGATGCGCGCGTCGGGCGCGGCCTGATTGCGATCCCGTTCGCTGGCATGCACGTGCCAGACCAACGGCTTGCCGCTGCGCTCGCGCGCCTCGAGGCCCGCCTCCAGCGTCATCCAGTCGTGCGCGTGAATCACGTCGAAACGCTCGCGCTCGGCGATCTCGCCCGCGGCCTTGGCGTAGCGCGTCACTTCCTCCGCGAGCCGGGGCCCGTAGCCGCCCTCGAGCCGCGCATGGGCAGGAAGGTACGGCCGCAGCGGGCTTTCGATGGCGATTTCGCGCACGCCTTTCGGCAGCGCCTGCCCGGCATCCACCAATCGGCCGCCCGGGATGCGCTCCTCGCCCGAGAGCCGGGGCAGCACCATCAGCACCTCGACGCCCTGCTCGCTCAGTCCCTGCGTCAGCCCTTCGCAGGCGGTGCCCAGCCCCCCACTCTTGTGAGGCGGGAACTCCCAGCCGAGCATCAGGACCTTCATCGGGCTCTGCCTATCCGCCCGCCTGCTCCAGCATGCGGTACGCGCGCAGCAGTTCGGCAGTGCTCCAGGCCTGTGCGATCGTGCCGCTCGGACGATGCGGGGCCTCGGCATCGTAAACCTCCGAGATCTGCTGGAGTCCGGCCTCGCTGAGTTCCGACTCGAAGCCGCCGAGCAGCTCCGCCAGCCGCGCCCGCTCGCCCGGCGAGTTGCCGCGCGCCCGCAAGCAGGCTTCGACATGGAAGCCCAGCAGCCAAGGCCAGACCGTGCCCTGATGGTAGGCCCGATCGCGCTGCTCGCAGCCGCCGCCGTAGCGCGGCTGGTACTGGGGCGAGCCGGGCGCGAGCGTGCGCAGGCCCATCGGCGTCAGCAACTCGCGCTCGGCGCGCGCCACCACGCCCGCGCGCATGGCGCGCGTCAGCGGCGAAAACTCCAGCGCCGCCGCGATCACCATGTTGGGCCGCACGCTGCGGTCGGCGACGCCGTTGGCCACCACGTCGGCGAGATAGCCCTCCTCCAGCCAGAAGGCGGACACGAAGCTCTTGCCCAGGCGCTGCTTTCGGGTGCGCCATTCGCGCGCAGCCGGCTCGTCGTCCGCATCGAGCGCCAGTTCCTCCAGATGCGTGAGCAGCGAGTACAAGAGCGCGTTGAGCTCCACGGCCGCGCCCGCTCGCGGCGTCACCGGTCCCTGCGAGGTGCGCGCGTCCATCCAGGTGATGTTGTGATCCTTGGAGCCGCCGGTCAGCAGGCCGCGATCATCGATGCCAAGGCCCAGTTCCGTGCCCTGCTCGCAGCAACGCGCGATCTCCTCGAGCACGCCGCGGAAGGCCAGCACCGAGCCTGAGCCCGCCTCGCGCGCATGCAGCAGCACGGCCCGCGCGAACCACAGCGCGGCATCGGCCGAGTTGTACTGCGATTCCTGCGCGCTCGCGCCGAAGATGTTCGGCAGCAGTCCCCGCCGCAGGAAGGGCAGGGCGCCGCTGAGCACCTCCAGCGATCCGGCCAGATCCCCGCGCGCCAGCGTCAAGCCGGGCAGGCTGATGAAGGTGTCGCGCCCCCACTCGCCGAACCAGGGATAGCCGGCGATCACGCCCAGCCGTCCGCCCGGCGCGCGGTACAGGAAATCGCGCGCACGGTCCTCGAGCACGCCGCGCAGGCCCGGCTGGGAGCTGTGCTCTGCCAGCCGCCGCTGGGATTCGCGCTCCCAAAGCCCCTGCGGATCCTCGACCGGGCCGTCGATCGAGGCCGCCACCACGACGTCGACGCCCGGCTGCAGCGCGACCAGGAAGCTGCCCGGCGAATGGTTGTCTTCCCGGCCGTCGTAGCCGCGCGCGAGATCGGCGACGTACTCCTGCTGACGGAACCAGCAGGGATCGTGCTCGAAGCGCGCCCCGCAGGAGAGCGTGATCGCGATCGCGGGCAGCGCCGGATAGGGCTGGCAGCGCACTCCGTTCGCGAGCGGCTCGCAGCGCTTGTCGAGCGCGTCGTTCTCGAAGGTCAGCGCATCCGCTTCGCGCATCGCCAGCAGCGGACGCAAGCGCATTTCGACCGGGTTGCGCTGGCCGCTGACGCGGTAGCGCACCAGCACCGTGCGCGCACCCTTGACCATCAACAGCTCGCGCTCCAGCCGCGCGCTGCCGAACTGGTAGACCCAGGAGGGCCAGGGCACCAGCTCGAAACTCTCGATGCCCTGGTGCCCCAGCGGATGGAACAGTCCCGGATAGCGCGACATCGAGATCGAGAAGCTCTTGCCGCCGCCGTGGAAGCTCTCCTCGAAGCGCGAGAGGAAGTTGTAGCGCCGCGCCGATCCGGGCGGGTAGCACACCAGCAGGCCGTGGTAGCGCCGCGTGGCGCAGGCGAGCACCGTCGAGGAGGCGTAGCCCCCCAGCCCGTCGGTCTCCAGCCACTCGCGGCTGAGCGAGCGGTCGAGGTTGAGCAGGGTTTCGCGGTCAAGCTGCAAGCTGGGGTGGGCGATGGTCGGCATGGAGTGGACGGACGATGGCTGAACGCGCGAGTGTAGTCCCCGGACGAGGCGAAAAGGAAGCGGACACGGCGCTGGGTGTCCTCGCAAGGCCCGCTCCCCTCGGTTGGAAGCGCCGCCGAGCGGGGAGGCTGGATCCGGCCCGCTGCACTGCGCTACCGTGGCGAGCCGTCGCATGCGCAGCCTGCTGGCCCACATCGCCTTCCTCGACACACGGATCCTCCGCAGGCTCGTCGGCTTCGAGCAGGGTGTCGTCGCTCGACTGCGCTCGCTCGATCCCCGGGTGATCCAGCGCGTGCTGGTCCACTACGGCGCGCGCCTCGGCGGCCATGTGCGCGTCTCGGCGCCGCTGATCGTCCACAATGCCGAGCGCAGCTTCGCGAATCTGGAGCTCGGCAGCGACGTGCACCTCGGCCGCGAGGTGTTCCTCGACCTCTCCGAGCGCATCAGCATCGGTGCGCGCGCCACGATCTCGATGCGCGTGACGATCCTGACGCACACCGATGTCGGCGACTCCTCCTGGAAGCAGCGCGGATTGCCCGCCTCCAAGGCGCCCGTCGTGATCGAGGAGGATGCCTACATCGGCGCCTGCGCCACGATCCTGCCCGGAGTGCGCATCGGTCGGGGCGCGCTGGTCGCCGCGGGCGCCGTCGTGACGCGCGACGTGGCTCCCCTCGGCAAGGTCGGCGGCGTGCCCGCTCGCCCGCTCCGAGGTTCGCCCTGATGAAGCCGCTGGTGCTGCACTCGGTCAACCCCTACCTGTTCGGCACGGGTTCCTGGGTCTACGGCCAGATCCAGCTGCTCTCGCGCTGGCAGGCGGCGGTCGTCACCAACAAGCTCGAAAACCTCGATCAGTTCCCGCTCGATGCCGTGCACGCGCTGCGGAGCTTCCCCGCGCCGCGGCGCTGGTACGAGCACGCGGCCAAGGCGCTCAACGGCGGCTATTTTCCGTTCATGAAGGGCGTGGCGCGGCGCACGCAGGCCCGGCTGCTGCACTCGCATTTCGCCGGGAAGGGCTGGAAGGATCTGCCGCTGGCGCGCGCCACGGGCCTGCCGCACATCAGCTCGTTCTACGGCGCGGACATCTGGCGCAACTCGCGCTCGGAAAAGTGGCGCACGCGCTTCCTGGAGCTGTGGCGCGAGGGCGATCTGTTCCTCGTCGAGGGCGAGGCGATGCGGGCGAAGGTGATCAGCCTGGGCTGCCCGCCCGACAAGGTGCGCGTGCAGCACCTCGGCGTCGATCTCTCAGCCGCCAACTTTTTCGAGCGAGAGGCGCCCAAGGACGGTCCGATCAAGGTTCTGATCAGCGGCCGCGCGGTGGAAAAAAAAGGTCACGAGCTCGCCGTGCGGATCTTCGCACGCGCGCGCCTCGATTGTCCGCGCCTGGAGCTGTCCGTGATGGTGATCGCGAAGAGCGCCGAGGAAAAAGCAGTGCTCGCGCGCGTGCAGGCGCTGGTGCGCGAGCTGGGCCTGGAGGGCTGCGTGCACTTTCCGCCACCGCTGCCCTACGCCGCCTGGCGCAAGTCGCTGGAAGCCTACCACCTGTTCCTCGCGCCCTCGCTCCACGCATCCGATGGCGATGCGGAGGGCGGCGCGCCGGTCTCGCTGATCGACATGTCCGCCACCGGCATCCCGATCGTGGCCTCGAAGCACTGCGACATCCCCGAGGTCGTGCCGCACGGCGTCGGCGGGCTGCTCTTCGAGGAGAATGACGAGGCGGGCGGTGCCGCGATGCTGCTGGAAGCGGTGCGCAGCGCGGAGCGCTGGGGCGAGTGGGGCCGCGCCGGCCGGGCGCACGTGGAGCGGCATTACTCGCTCGCAACGCAGGTGCGCGCGCTGGAGCTGGTCTACGATGAGCTGGGGAGCTGATAGCAAGCTGCTTCCAGACAGGCACTTGCGATTCCTTCGATTTCCCATGAAGCTGCGCCCCTAGACACGCCACCAAGGGCTGTGATGAACGCACAACCCGACCTTGATGCACTCGAACGCGCCTTGAGCAGGAGCGCGGCACGCGCCGCCACGCTCCGCCCGGGCCAGCCCCGCCCGCTCTCCTGGAGCAGCCGCCTGCGCCGGTTCTGGGACCGTCATCGCTCGTGGATCAAGATCCTGATCTACGGCTCGGGCGTGGTGTTCCTTTTGACGCAGGGCCAGATCCGCAACCTGTTCGTCTTCCTGCTGTTCCTGCTGCCACGTTGGATCGGGGACTACCACGAGCAGCGCCAGCAGTTCGAGGCGCTGCAAAGCGACGAGGACTTCCTCAAGGCCGAGCGCGAGCGCGTGGAAAAACGTCTCAGGAGCGAGGTGTTCACGTTGCTCCTGATGCTGTGCTTCGCGGCGCTGATGGGCGTGGCGGCCCTCTCTGGCAAGCATCCCCAAGCCGCCGGTTTGGTCTCGGGATTCGTGCTGGCATGCGTGCTGCTGCGCTGGGCGCTGTTCCTGCCCGGACTGCGGCGCGAGTTGGAAGATCTCGGCGGCGATACCCGCAAGCACTGGATCCTGAATGCGATCCTCGTCTGTCTGTTCATTCCTTACCTGCTGGTGTTGCCGCTGATCTGGCTGTGTCATCGCCTGCACGATCTGTGGCTTTGGATCACGAACCGCAGGAGTGCCTCGTGAGCACACCCGCACAGCAGAGCGAATGGGTGCGCGCGCTGCAGTCCCCTCCGCGCTCGGCAGCCAACACTCCGCGCGAACACGCCATGCGAGAAGTGATCGAGGCCTACGGCGGCGCGCTGCTTCAGATGTGTCTGCGTATTACGTGCAACGGCACCGATGCCGAGGACGCGCTGCAGGAAACCTGGATCGATCTCGATCGCGGCATCGGGGACTTCCGAGCCGAGGCACAGCTCTCGACCTGGCTGTTCCGCATCGCGATCCGGCACGCCGCGCGCATCCGCAATCAGCGCCGCTCGAAGCCCGTGCTCGAATTCGAGGACGGTCCCGCCGAGGGCTCCGCGAGCGATCCTGGCCGATCGCTGGAACAGCTGGAGGGCGCACGCCGTCTGCTGGACGCCATCGCGCAGTTGCCTTTGGAGCAGCGCGTGGTGCTGGGCCTGGCGGCCGGCGAGGGGCGTGCACATGCACAAATCGCCGCCATCCTCGGCATCCCCGAGGGCACGGTGGGCTCGCGCCTGCACACGGCGCGGGAAAACCTCAAGGTCCGGCTCGGACTCGCGCCCTGAAATCGCAGGCGGAGCGTACCATCGCCATTCGACATGAGTCACTTTCAGACCTTCGAGGAGTTGGAGCGCGCCTCGCGCATCGAGCACGGCACCGAGATCGCCCCCGGAGTCGTGATCGCACGCCGATCCTTCGTCTTCGGCGCGCTGGCGAGCGGCGCAGCGCTGCTGACGGCCTGTCAGAGTTCCTCCGCGACCAAGCTCGTGCGCGTCAGCGAGAACGAGCGCGCCCTCGAGGACTTCGTGCACGCGCTGCGGCCGCGCGCCCGCGCGCTGGTGGCGGCGGCTGAGCCCGATGAGGAGGCCTATTTGGAGTACGCGGCGCGCGCGCTGGCACGGCTGCAGGCGCCACAGGTCGGCGTCGAGGAGCTGGAGGCCGGCAAGTGGAACATGAAGTCGCGCTGCCATTTCCGCCCCATCGCCGTGTTCGAGATGCGGCTGGCACCGGGCGCGCGTCTGGAGTTGCACGACCACCGCGACTACAACGGCGTGCTGAGCTGCGTGGCGGGTTCGGTGCGCTGCGCCAACTTCGACATCATCGGCGATGTGGCGGCCGCGCGCGCGCAGAGCGGCGACACTCCTTTCCGCGTGGCGCGGATCTCCGAGCAGACGCTGCGTCCCGGCGATGTCTCCACGCTGGCGCGAGCGCTCCGCAATCTGCACGAGCTGGAAGCGGGCCCCGAGGGAGCCGTGCTGTACGACGCCTTCACCTACTTCGAAGCCGCTGCCGGATCCCACACGGTTCTGCTCGGCAAGCGCGTTCCGGATGAGTTGGACGAGCTGGGGATCCCGCGCTGCACTGTGTACGCGGAGTACGAAGCCCGCTGGGCGAAGGGCTGATTCAAGCCCGCCGCCGCCACCGATGCGCATCCTCTCGCTGCTGCCGGCCGCCACGGAGATCGTGCACGCGCTCGGCGCCGCCGACCAGCTGGTCGGCATCTCGCATCTGTGCCGTCAGCCGGAAGGTCGCGAGCTGCCGCGCGTGCTGCGCACCTCGATCGATTCCGATCGCTGGAGCATGGGCGAGATCTCGCGTGCGCTATTCCGCGCGCTGGAAGAGAAGCGCCCTTTGTACGAGCTCGACGAGGAGCGCATCCGCGCGCTGGCTCCCACGCTGGTCCTGAGCCAGGGCCTCTGCCCGGTGTGCGCCGCCACGCCGGAGGATCTCGAGGGCTCCTCCGCGGCTTGCGCACGACTCGTCACCTTGACTCCGCGCAGCCTGGGCGATGTGGCCGACAACATCCGCGAGGTCGGCGCGGCGCTGGGCCTGGAACCGCGGGCCGCGGATCTCGCGCGCTCCTTCGAGGCCCGCATCGCCGCCGTGCGGGAGCGCCATGCACACGCTCAGGCCCTGCGCGTCGCCGTGCTGGAGTGGTTCGATCCCCTGTGGATTTCCGGCGAGTGGATCGCCGAGATGGTCGAGTGCGCCGGCGCGACGCCGCTGATCCTCGGGCCCAGTGATCCGTCGCGCCGCGTGGAATGGTCCGAGCTCGTCGCGAGCGATCCCGATGCGATCGTGCTGGCCGCCTGTTCGATGGACCTCGAGCGCACGCGGCGCGAGCTGCCGGCGCTGGAGCAGGATCCGCACTGGCAGGGCCTGCGCGCCGTGCGCGCGGGGCGCGTCTACCTGATGGACGGCCTGCGGGACTGTTCGACGCCGGGCCCCGGCCTCGCCGACGGGCTGGAGCGGCTCGCAGCGCACCTCGTCCGCGCTAGACTGTCCGCTCGATGAACAGCGGCCCCCAATCGCCCCGCACCGCAGGCAACGGTCCCTCCCCCTACTTTTCGAGCGCGCTCGGGCTGTTTGCCGGCCTGATCCTGTGGCAGATCGCCAACGCCGTGCTGCTGCCGCAACTGCTGCACGGACACCTCAGCGCGCCCGCCGGTCAGGATGGCAGCTACACCAAGGAGCAGCTCGAAGCCGCGATGCAGGCCTTGGCCGCAACGCCTGCCGGGCCGCTGGCGATCGTGCTGCCGGGCCAGTTGGTGTTCGTGCTGATCGCGTGCGTGCTGGGCTTCCTCTCGCGCGAGGCCTTCCTCGACCGCCTTGCGCTGCGCAAGCCGCAGGTGGGCCTGCTGCCGATCGCGCTGGTGCTCGTCGGCATGGTCGGAGTGCAGCTAGGGATGAGCGCGCTCACGAACACCTTCGGCCTCACCAGCGAGTACTTCGATTTCCTGCGCCAGTTGCTCGTCGATGCGGGCCGCGCACCGGCAGCCTCGCTGGTGATCCTGCTGGCCTTGGTACCGGCCTTCTGTCAGGAGTTGTTCTTCCGCGGACTGGTGCAATCGAGGCTTGTGGCCGTCTGGCCCGCGGGCGCGGCGGTGCTGCTGACGGCGACGGTCTGGTCGCTCGTGCACGTCGACACCAGCCGCGTGCTGGCCGCGCTGCCGATCGGCCTTTATCTGGGCATCGTGGCCTGGAAGAGCGCCTCGACCTGGGTGGCGATGCTGGCGGCTGCCGTCAACTACCTGACGATGCTGTTCCTCGCTCCGCACATGAATGCTGCGGGAGCGGGCGGTTTTGTGCTCATCTGCGTGCTGCTCGGCGCGGGCATGATGGGCATTTTCGCGCTGATCCGCACCGGCCGCGCGCAGGTGGCGGCCAACCGCGTGCTGGAGACGCTGAAATGACCCTGCTGACCTCGCGTACTGGACGCACCCTCTCATGAAGTTCTGGAAATGGCTGCTGTTGTTGTTGCTGCTCGTGCTGCTGCTCGCCTTGCCGATCGGCCTGTTTCTGCTGGGCTCCTCCACCCCCCCGCTGAAGAAGAACAGCGTGCTGACGATCGATCTTTCCAGCCCCGTGACCGAGAGCGCCGGCTCGCCTTCGCTGCAGGACATGCTGACGGGCGCCTCCAGCCATCCGCTCGCTGCCTACCAGATCGCCGACGCGCTGCACGCCGCCGCCGAGGATGAGCACATCGCCGGCGTGTTCCTGCACGGCGGCGTCTCGGGCTCGCCCGCCACGCTGCTCGCCGTGCGAGAGGCGCTGGCCGCCGTGCGCGAGGCGCACAAGCCCGTGATCGCCTTCTACGGCTCGATGGACGAGCGCACTCTCTGGCTGGCCTCGGCCGCCGACGAGCTGTGGATGGAACCTCTGGGCATCATCCAGATCGACGGCTTCGCGATCGAAATCCCCTACTTCGGCAAGCTGTGCGAGAAGTACGGCGTCGAGATGCAGGTCACGCGCGTGGGCAAGTACAAGTCCGCGGTCGAGCCCTTCATGCTCGAGTCGATGAGCGCCGAAAACCGCGAGCAGCTGACCGGCATCCTCGTCGACGCGCAGAACACCATCTTCGATCAGATCGCGGCCTCGCGCCGGATCGAACGCAGCGCGCTGGAACAGGCCGCTCAGACTGAGGGCCTGGTGCGCAGCGCCGATGCGCTCGCGCGCGGCTGGATCACGCGCACCGGCTTCCTCGGCGACGCGCTCGCCGACTGGAAGCAGCGCCTCAAGGTGGACAAGGACGAGGAACTGCACCAGATCGATCTCGTGCGCTATGCCCGCCGCGTCGATTCGCCCAGTGCTCAAAGCAGTAGCGAAGGCCGCGGCGTGCGCGTGATCGAGGCCGAGGGCGAGATCGTCGACGGATCGAGCTCGGATGGCATCGGCGGCGATGATCTCGCGCGCGCCCTGCGCGAAGCGCGGGAGGAAAAGGACGTCGCCGCCGTGGTGCTGCGCGTCAACTCCCCCGGCGGCAGCGCCACCGCTTCCGATGTCATCCGCAACGAGGTGCGCGCCCTGCGCGCCGCGGGCAAGCCGGTCGTGGTCTCGATGGGCGCCGTCGCCGCCTCGGGCGGCTACTGGATCAGCGCCGACGCCGATGCCATCGTCGCCCAGCCCGAGACGATCACCGGTTCGATCGGCGTCTTCGGCATGTTCCCCAACATCGAGCGCCTCGCCGCCGAGCACGGTGTCAAGGCACAGATCGTGCGCACCAGCCCGCTCGCCGGAGCGGAATCGATGATGCTGCGCAAGAGCCCCGAGCAGCTCGCGCGCATGCAGAGCTTCGTCGACCTGATCTACGAGCGCTTCCTCGACCTCGTGGCCGAGGGCCGCAAGCTCGAGCGCGCCAAGGTCGCCGAGATCGCGCAGGGCCGCGTCTGGTCCGGCCGCGCCGCCCGGGAGCTGGGGCTTGTCGACGAGCTCGGCAATCTGGAGCGCGCCATCGCGCTGGCGCGCGAGAAGGCGAAGCTGGCCCAGGACGCGCCCATGCACCGCGTCGAAGCGGAGCGCAGCGCCTTCGACAAGTTCCTCGAGGGTCTCTTCGAAGGCCAACCGGAGCCGCTCGCGAAGGGCCTGCTGCCGGAGCGCACGGAGCTCGAGTGGCTCGAGCGCTGGCTGCGCCAGTTCCACTCCCACCACGGCGTGCTCGCGCGCCTGCCTTTCGATCCGGAGCTGCGCTGATGCCCGTCTACGAATACAAGTGCAAGCGCTGCCAGCATCGCTTCGAAGAGCTGGTCTTCGGCGATGAGAAGATCGCTTGCCAAAAGTGCCAGCGCTTCGAGCTCGAGCGGCAGTTTTCCGTCTTCGGCACGTCGACGGGTGCGCGCGACGATGCGCCGCCGCCGGGAGCCTGCGGAAGCTGCGGCGATCCCCGCGGTCCGGGGTCGTGTCGGTGAGCGTCAGCGCGTGATGCCCGGGATATCCACCCGGCGCTCGTGCGCGCAGCGGATCGCATCCTCATAACCCGCGTCCGCATGGCGGATGACGCCCATGCCCGGGTCGCAGGTCAGCACCCGCTCCACTGCCGCCGCGGCCTCGGGCGAACCATCCGCCACCGTCACCTGACCGGAGTGCAGGCTGTAGCCGATGCCGACGCCGCCGCCGTGGTGGAAGCTGACCCACGAGGCTCCGCTGGCGATGTTCACGAAGGCGTTCAGGATCGCCCAGTCCGCGACCGCATCGGTGCCGTCCTTCATGGCCTCGGTCTCGCGGTTGGGGGAAGCGACCGAGCCGCAGTCGAGATGGTCGCGGCCGATCACGATCGGCGCCTGGAGACGGCCGGTGCGCACGGCCTCATTGAAGGCCAGCCCCGCCTTGGCGCGCTCGCCGTAGCCCAGCCAGCAGATGCGCGCCGGCAATCCCTGGAACTGCACGCGCTCACCCGCCATGCGGATCCAGCGCGCGAGCGCCTGATCCTCCGGGAACAGCTCCAGGATGATCCGATCCGTCTCGCGGATGTCCGCGGGATCGCCGGAGAGCGCGACCCAGCGGAACGGGCCCTTGCCCTCGCAGAACAGCGGCCGCACATACTTGGGCACGAAGCCCTCAAAACCGAAGGCCTCGGCGAAACCCGCCTGCGCCGCATGCCCGCGCAAATTGTTGCCGTAATCGAAAGTGTCCGCGCCGCGTTTCTGCAGCTCGAGCATCGCCTTGCAGTGCTCGATCATCGTGCGGAAGCTCTCGCGCTCGTACTGGCGCGGATCGCGAGCACGCAGCTCCAGCGCCGCCGCGTAGCTCATGCGGTTGGGCACATAGCCGCCGAGCGGATCGTGCGCGCTGGTCTGATCCGTGAGCACATCCGGCGTCACGCCCCGCGCGATCAGCCGTTCGAGCAGATCGACCGCGTTGGCAAGCACGCCGATCGACTTCGGCACGGACTTCGCCTTCCACTCCAGCGCCAAATCGATCGCCTTGTCCAGATCCTCGACCAGCACATCGCAGTAGCGCGTATCCAGGCGCTTTTGGATGCGCGCTCGGTCGACATCCGCGCCGAGGAAGGTCGCGTGGTTCATCGTCGCGGCCAGCGGCTGCGCGCCGCCCATGCCGCCCAAGCCACCCGTCACCACCAGACGCCCGGAGAGATCGCCGCCGAAGTGACGCTTCGCCGAGGCCGCAAAGGTCTCGTAGGTGCCCTGCAGGATGCCCTGCGTGCCGATGTAGATCCACGAACCGGCCGTCATCTGGCCGTACATGATCTTGTTCTCGGCCTCGAGCTTGCGGAAGTGCTCCCACGTGGCCCAATGCCCCACCAGATTGGAGTTGGCGATCAGCACGCGCGGCGCCTGACGCGTGGTCTTGAACACGCCGACGGGCTTGCCCGACTGCACCAGCAGCGTCTCATCGGGCTCCAGCCGCCGCAGCGTGGCGACGATCTGCTGGAAGCTCTTCCAATCGCGCGCCGCCTTGCCGCTGCCGCCGTAGACGATCAGGTTGGCGGGATCCTCGGCCACCTCCGGATCGAGGTTGTTCATCAGCATGCGCAGCGCCGCTTCGGCGGCCCAGCTCTTGCAACTGCGCTCCAGCCCGCGCGGGGCGCGCTGCGGTCCGGTCGGGACGGAGGAAGCGGAGCTCTCCGGCGTGGAGAAGGCGGAGGTAGAGCTTTTGGAGGCGATCTGCTGGCTCATGGCGTTCTCTTCATCCTAGCTCCACCCGCCGCACCGTGCCCAGCACGCTCCTCAGCATTGCCCCATACGGCATTGCCCCACACGGCATTGCCCCGCACGGCATTGCCCCGCCCAGCACGCTCCTCAGCATTGCCCCATACGGCATTGCCCCACGCGGCATTGCTCCACACCCGGCAGCAGCGCAGACTGAGCCGCTCCCGCGAGGCCGATGCCACCCCGCGAGGCCCGCGCCACACCGCCGGACCCAAGCGCCGGCCCGCACCGCCCTTGTCCCACCGCGCCATTTCCATCGCCGCCCTGATCTGGGGCACGAGCATTTTCCTCAGCCGCATCATCGGCCTGGTGCGCGAGGCCGTGATCGGACGCACGCTCGGCACCGGCCCGGACGCCGATGTCTACTGGACCGCCTTCGTCCTCCCCGACTTCCTCAACTACCTCTTGGCGGGCGGCGCGCTCTCGATCGTCTTCATCCCGATCTTCCAGCGCCAGCTGAGCCGCCACGGCGAGCAACAAGCCCGCGAGACCTTCTCGACGCTCTTCAGCTTCCTCACGCTGCTGCTGCTCTTCGCGACGCTCGCGCTGCACTTCGCCGCCCCCGCGCTCGTGGCGCTCGTCGCTCCGGGCTTCTCCCCCGCCCAGCTCGAGCAGCTGACAGCCCTGACGCGCATCATCCTCCCCGCCCAGATCTTCCACATCCTCGGCGGCCTCTTCTCCGCAGCCCTCCAGGCGCGCGATTCGCACACCGTGCCGGCCTTCGCGCCGCTCCTCTACACGCTCGGCATCATCGCCGGCGGCTTGCTGAGCTCCAGCGCCGAGGGCTTCGCCTGGGGCGTGCTCGCGGGCAGCATCGCGGGGCCCTTCTTGCTGCCGCTGATCGCCTGCGCTCGCCACGGCCTCTTGCCTCTTCCCCGCTGGAACTTCCGCCATCCCGACCTCTCCGACTATCTGGCGCGCTCGCTCCCGATCATGCTCGGCTTCTCGATCATCGCCGTCGATGACTGGATCTTGCGCCGCGAAGCCACGCTGATCGACTCGGGCGCCGCCAGCACGATCACCTATGCCAAGAACCTGATGAAGGTGCCCATGGGCGTCTTCGGCCTCGCGCTCGGCGTCGCTTCCTTCCCCACCCTCGCGCGCCTCGTCGCGGAGGGCCAGGTCGCCAAGATGCACTACACGCTGCTCGGGACGCTGCGCACGCTCTTCGTGCTCTGCTTTGCAGCCCAAGCCGCCTTGAGCGCCAACGCGACCGATCTCGCTGCGTTGATCTACGGCCGCACGCGCATCGACGCCGAGGCGCTCCAGACCATTGGCGCGCTCACGACGCTCATTTCCATCGCGCTCGCCGCCTGGTCCGCCCAGACGATCTTCGCGCGCGGTTTCTACGCGCTCGGCAACACCTGGATCCCGGCGGCTCTCGGCACCTTCGTGGCCCTGCTCTTCTTTCCCCTCTACGGACTCCTGCGCGAGCACTACGGCCTCTTCGGCCTCGCCATCGCCAGCTCGCTGGCGATCCTGATCTACACCTTCGCTCTCAACACCCTGCTCGATCGCGAACTCGCCCGCCGCGGCGAGCGCGTCGACGCGCACTGGAGTCCCTTCTTCGTGCGCACGCTCGTCGCGCTGGGCCTGGCGATCGGTCTGGGTCGCGCGGTGGCGTGGCTCTTGCCGGACGATCCGTCGCTGCTGATGACGGGACTGCGCGCGGGACTTTCCTGCGGGAGCGCGGCGGTGGGGTTCCTGGTGGCGGCGGCGATGCTGGAGGTGGGCGAAGCGCGCTCGCTCCTGAGCAGAGTGTGGCGCAAGGTGTCAGGTGCGTGATGGATCGAGTGGGTGCGTGAGGCACAAGCCTGCGGCATCAGGCAGCGGAAGCATGGTATGGGATGCCGGATGCGCGATGGACAGCGCTGGCTGGTGAAGACCGGGTGGACGAGCGGCGTATTCGGCAATCACGGCTCTGGCGCAGGAGGACTTTCCGGTTCACTCGCTGACAGCCTTCGATGGCGCTCCGTTCGATCGCGGTCACAGATCTGAAAAAGGCAGGTTGTGGGGGCCCGCCCGTTGAACAGCGTCACGGGGCTTTCCGGCGTCCACCTGCTTGACCCGTTTGCTTTGCGCGCGGCACCTCGCTCATCCCTCGCGCGCGGCTCGGGTGCCTTTCGGCACCTCTCGCGCGCGCATCGGGATTCGCTCGGTGCCAAGGGACCTGATGGATCGAGGCCATCGCACATCCGGCGGATGCAAAGTCGGATCGGATCGATAGAGAATTGCTGTCGCACGTCGCGTCCGTCGGTCTGATGGCGCAAGTGAGCAGCGTACGGAGCGTCGCACCGTTTCAAGATGCGGCGCAGTGTGGAGATCGAGCAGGATGTCCGCGTTCGGAAGTGCGTCGACGCGGTGGTGGTTCGAAGTATGCCAGCGGGTCGAAGTATGCCAGCGGGTCGAAGTACAGCGGTGGATCGAACAACGCTGTGGGTCGATGAAGCGGTTGTGGTTTGAGAACCGGCGTCGGGTCGGGAGAGGGCGGTGGTTCGAGAGATGACGGCAAGTGGAGGCGCCTTGGTCACGATACCTATTCTGCGATCGCGCTTCGTGAAGTGCTCTGCGTGGTGAAACCGGATGGACGGTGCGACGCCGATAGCTTGGTTGCTTGTCGGTCGGTTGCGTACCGAATGCAGGTCACTTGCGGGTTGCTCGATTTTCGATTTTCGATTTTCGATTGTCGATTGTCGGTTGGTCCACAGCTGGTTGGTCCACAG
>Ga0172376_10000442_pt1 | contig 53676 bp, 51 predicted proteins | sample Lak35m_FD_121114 | JGI IMG/M metagenome (GOLD analysis project Ga0172376, IMG submission 121114) | Freshwater microbial communities from Kabuno Bay, South-Kivu, Congo - kab_092012_35m | ecosystem: Environmental > Aquatic > Freshwater > Lake | place: Democratic Republic of the Congo: South-Kivu...
CCACCGGCAGGGTCGCGTCGGTGTTGCAGGACGAGTTCGAGAACTCGTACACGCTCGTCGACGAGTGGTGATCACTCGCGACGGTCTCAGCCGCGCAGAACCCTGGTCTGGGTCGGGTCGAGGTACTCCTCGAGTGCGGTGATGAGTCCGTCGTCGTCGAGATGGACGATCATGCACGTGTGGGCGTTGAGCTCGCCGCCCGGCGCGCGACCTCGAATGGCGGCCTGCCACACCCAGCCGTCATCGGTGACGGCGAACGACCGGGTCTCCCAGCGCAGGTTCTCGATGGTCCGGTGCATCCAGACGAGGGTCTTGCCGGTGTCGGCGTAGGCGATGCTGGTGTCGTCGAAGTTGTGCCACACCGTCGCGCCCGGAACGCACATGGCCATGGTGACCTCCGGTTGCCCGGCGTTGGTGGCGTCGGCGAATCGGCGGTGATGATCGCGCTTCTGTTGGTCGTCGAGGGGCACGGTTCTCTCCTGATGGTCGTTGGTCGTGTCGTTGGTCGTGTCGTTGGTCGTGTCGTTGATTCACAAGCGTCAGGTGGGCACGCCACCGTCGACGGTGATGATGGCACCGGTGGTGTAGGCCGAGGCGTCGGACGCCAGGTACATGGCTGCACCGACGATCTCGTGGGGTTCGCCGACGCGTCGCATCGCCACGCGCCTCATCGCCTGGTCGACCAACTTCCAGTCCCACGCCTTGCTGATGTCGGTGCGGAACGAGCCCGGCATGATGCAGTTCACGCGCACGTGGGGCCCGAAGGTCTGGGCGAGTCCGATGGTGATCGCGTTGAGTCCGGCCTTGGCCGCGGTGTAGGGGACGACGTCGGGGGTCGGGTGGATGGCCGCGATGCTCGAGATGTTGATGATCGATGCGGTGCGGCCGTGGGCGGCCGCGCGTTCACCCATGCGGGTGCCGAGGACGGCCGACAAACGGAAGGGCCCCTTCAGGTTCAGTCCGATCACCGAGTCCCACAGTTTCTCGTCGATGTTGGCGACGTGGTCGTAGAGGGGCGACTTCCCGGCGTTGTTCACCAGGATGTCGAGTCCGCCGAGAAGGTTCCAGGCATCGTCGGCGAGTCCGTCGAGCTCGTCCCAACGACCGACGTGACAGGCTCGGGCCAGCACTCGGCGACCGGTGGTGGCGGCGATCTCGTCGGCGGTGGCCCGGCACGAGTCGATGGAGCGACTGGCGATCATCACGTCGGCTCCGGCCCGGGCGAAGGCCAGAGCCATCTCGCGACCGAGCCCGCGACTTCCGCCGGTGACGAGAGCGGTGCGTCCGGAAAGATCGAACGGGTTGTCGGTCACGGCCCGACACTAGGACGAGCCCTGACCTTCGACCGACTCGACCTTCGACCGACCCGACCTTCGACCGACTCGGCGGATTCACCGTTGGCGTCGGTGGGCGAGCAAACTGTCGTCGTGGAATTCGACGACTCGCCCGACGCAGCGGCGTTCCGTGCCGAGGTGCGCGCGTGGATGGCGGCTCACCTGACGGGCGAGTATCGCCTGCTCGGAACCTCGGCCGAGATGGGGGCCCACGATTGGCCGGTTCGCGTCGCGTGGGAGCAGGAACTGGGACGAGACGGATGGATCGGACTCACCTGGCCACGGGCCTTCGGGGGCCGCGAGGCCACCGTCACCGAGGAGTTGGTGTTCGCTCAGGAGTACACGCTCGCCAACGGACCGCAACGCGCCGGCTTCTTCGGCGAGGGCCTGCTCGGTCCGACGCTCATCACCTTCGGAACCCGCGAGCAGCAGGAGAGATTCCTTCCACCGATCCTTCGCGGTGAGGAGTTCTGGTGCCAGGGTTTCAGCGAGCCCGGAGCCGGCTCCGACCTTGCCGGAGTGCGCACGACGGCCGTTCTGGACGGCGACTCGTGGCGCATCGATGGGCAGAAGGTCTGGACGAGTCAGGCCCAGTTCGCGCAGTGGATCTTCGTGCTGTGTCGAACCGAGGCCGACCAGCCACAGCACAAGTCGCTGTCGTACGTGTTGGTGCCGATCGACCAGCCGGGTGTGGAAGTGCGACCGCTGCGCGATCTCAGTGGCAACGATCATTTCTGCGAGGTGTTCTTCGACGGGGCGGTGACCGCGGCCGATCTGGTGGTGGGTGGTCGTGGCAACGGATGGAAGACCGCGATGGGCACCCTCGGATTCGAGCGCGGCACGGCTTTCATGGCGCAACAACTCCGCTTCGCCGAGGAGTTCGCACGAGTGCGGACCCTGGCTCGCGACTCCGGCCACGACGGCGACCTCGAGGTGCGCCAGCGTCTCGCGCGCGCCTACTCCGAACTGGAGATCATGCGCTGGTCGGGACTCCGCAACGTCACGCGCTTCATCGAGGGCGGAGAACCCGGCCCCGAGGGCTCGATCGGCAAGTTGTTCTGGTCGAAATGGCATCAGCGACTGGGTGAACTGGAAACCGATTTGATGGGGGCTTCGGCGATGATCGACCAGGCGCACGACTCACCGTGGCACGATTTTCAGCACACGTTCCTGTTCAGTCGGGCGCACACGATCTACGCCGGCTCCACGGAGATTCAGCGCAACATCGTCGGCGAACGCGTGCTCGGTCTGCCACGCGGTTAGGGGTTCAGTCGCCCGCGGGGCCGCGAAAATCGGGTGCGCGCTTCTCGCGATGGGAGGCGACTCCCTCGGCGGCGTCGGGTCCGCCGAAACCGTAGAACTCGTACGCGAGGCTCGCATCGAAGGCCGGCATCATCGAGCGGTACCAATGGTTGAGGGTGTGCTTGGTGAAACGCAACGCCGCCTGGGCGCCACCGGCCAACTCCACGGCGGTCCGTAGGGCCGTGTCTTGCACCAGTTCGTCGTCGACGCACAACGACACGAGTCCGATCCGCTCGGCCTCCTCACCACTCATCGGGTGGCAGGTGAGTAGGTAGTACTTGGCCTTCGCCATTCCGACGAGCAGGGGCCAGCACACCGCGGCATGGTCGCCGGCGGCGACGCCGAGTCGAGTGTGACCGTCGATGATGCGAGCCGTTCGGCCCGCCACCGACACGTCGGCGAGAAGCGCGGCCACGAGACCGGCCCCGACGGCCGGGCCGTGGATCGCCGACACCAGCGGTTTCGAGAGTTCGATCAGATTGCGCACCAGATCGCGGGCCTCGCGCAGCACGCGGGTGCGAATCTCGTAGTCGTCGACGATCCCGTCGATCAGGTCGAAGCTGCCACCGGCCGAAAAAGCCTTGCCAGCACCGCGCAACAGAGCCACGCGTGTCGCCGGATCGCGATCGACCACCGTCCACACGTCGGCCAACTGCGCGTGCGCGTCCGGTCCGACCGCGTTGAGATTCGGTCCGTCGAGGGTGATGCGCAGGACGCCGTCGGAGGGACGATCGAACCTCAGTTGGTCGAAGGCCGAGTAGTGATCGGTGGGCACGGGATCAGATGCGTTCGATGATGGTGGCGGTGCCCATGCCTCCGCCGGTGCACATCGTGATGAGCGCCACTTGCTTGTCCTGTCGCTCGAGTTCGTCGAGGGCGGTCTGGATCAGGATCGGTCCGCTGCCACCGATGGGGTGTCCGAGAGCGATGGCACCTCCGTTGACGTTCACGTTCTCGGGAGTGATTCCGAGTTCGCGCATGGCCTTCAACGGGATCGCCGCGAAGGCCTCGTTGATCTCCCACAGATCGATGTCGCGGGTGGTCATGCCGGCTCGCTCGAGGCATTTCTTCGACGCCGGGGCCGGTGCCGTGAGCATGATCACCGGTTCGGCACCGGCGACCGCCGACATCACGATCCGCGCCCGTGGCTTCAGGCCGTGGGCGCGGGCGTACTCCGGAGAGGTCACCATGATCACGCCCGCGCCGTCGACGACACCGGAGGAGTTGCCGGCGTGATGCACGTGGTTCACCGAGTCGACCTGCGGGTACACCTGCTTGCACATGTCGTCGAAGGACTTCTCGAAGCCCTCGAGCACCCGAAGACCGAGACGCTCGAACGACGGGGCGAGACCAGCCAGTGATTCCATGGTGGTGCCGGGTCGAAGATGTTCGTCCTTGGCCAGGGCCACCGTGCCGTCGGGGTTCACGATGGTCACGAGGCTGCGCTCGAACCGACCCTCCTCCTGGGCGCGCGCGGCGCGCTTCTGGCTCTCGAACGCCAGAGCGTCGACGTCCTCGCGCGTGAATCCCTCGAGCGTGGCGATGAGGTCGGCCGACACTCCCTGAGGAACGAGGGGATACATGGCGCGCAAGGCCGCGTTGCCGACGGTGAAGTCGGGCGGGCCGCTCGGGGCCGGCCAACGCGACATCGATTCGACGCCACCGGCCACGACGACGTCCTGATGTCCGGACTGCACGGCCATCGCGGCCCACGACACCGCTTGCTGACCCGAGCCGCAGAAGCGGTTGATGGTGACGCCCGGGGCCTCGACCGGCCAACCGGCGGCCAACACTCCCATGCGTCCGATGCAGGCGCCGTGGTCGCCGGCGTCGTTTCCGTTGCCGATGATCACGTCGTCCACATCGGCCGGATCGAAGCCCACCCGAGCCTGGAGTCCCTTCAGCACCTGGGCCAACAACTCCTGGGGATGGATGTGATGGAGGGACCCCGTGTCCTTGCCCTTGCCGCGGGGGCTGCGGACTCCGTCGATGATCCAGGCTTCGCTCATGATGCTCCTCGAGGTGCGGCCCGACGGGGAGTCGGGGTCATCCGTGACGGTAGTCGGGACCGTGCCGATCGGTGATCTCCGGCGCGACCCCGGGATGGTGATCAACCGAGGTCGCGCGCTCGAGGTTCCTCGACGATCCGGCCGACCAATTCGTCGCGCGCTCGCGCCACGCGGGACCTGATCGTTCCAACCGGGCATCGGCACACCTCGGCGGCTTCCTGGTACGAGAGACCGAGGATCTGCGTGAGGACGAATGCGTCCCGGCGTTCGGGTTCCAGCGACGCCACCAGCGACGCGACTTCGATGCCGTGGTCGGCCGGTCGATCGGGCGAATCGGAGTTCCTGCGGAGTCGGTCGACGAGATTCGTGCGACGCTGACGTTGACGGATGTGATCGGCCGCGGCACGGCGGGCGATCGAGAGCAACCAGACCTTGGCATCCGAATCGGCCCGAAAGCGTCCCAGAGACCCGATCGCCCGAACGAAGGTGTCCTGAGTGACGTCGTCGGCCGACTGTGAGTCGGTGAGCCAAGCGCAGTAACGCCACACGTCGGCCTGCGTCGCCTCCACGAATCGGGCGAGCGCCCGTCGATCGCCGCGTTGAGCAGCGAGGGCCAGGCCGGTCAGAGACGTCATCCCTCCATTCTGGAACTTACGGAGCCTCTCGTGCGACTCTTGTGGTGTGAGCGACGACGAGACCATCGACGACCTCGGGGAGGCCCGGGATCGTGCGGTTGTCCCGACGCGCCGAGACTTCGGTACGGGACGGAGGGTGTCGGCTGAATGTTCGATTGCGCGCGAGATCGTGTCAGCCGAACTCGACGGCGAGGCCGACCCGGTCGAGAGTGCGCGAGCCGGGACTCATCTGAGCGGTTGCCGGTCCTGCCGGACATGGAGGACATCCGTCGAGGCCCTCCAACGCTCGACACGAGTGCGCGAGGCCGAGTCCATACCGGACCTCACGGAATCGGTGCTGGCCAGAGCGCATCCACCCCACGCCGGTCGGGGTGAGTGGATTCGCTGGGCGTTGGTCGTCGTGGCACTCACCCAATTGGTGGTCGCCCTTCCCGACCTGTTCGCCGACTCGACCGGTAATCCGTCAGTTCACGAGTCGCGCCACGTTGGAGCGATGGCGGTGGCCTGGTCTCTTGGACTGCTGTACACGGCTCGGATCCCGGCGCGAGCCTTCGGAATGCTTCCTCTCGCTGCCGCCCTCGCCGTGACCATGTTCGTGACTGCCGTGGTCGACGTCGTTCGGGGGAGTGCCCCGATCATGGGGGAGTCGGTTCACGTTCTCGAATTGGTCGGTTTCGTCTTGGTGTGGCTGCTGGCGGGATCGCCGGGTCTGCCCGGTCGATACGGACGTCGATACGGACGTCGATACGACCGTCGATTCGGCGGAATCCGACGTCAACCGGGCAGGTCGAAGCCGACGATCGCGCCTCCGTCGGACGAATTCGCGGCGTAGACCTTGCCACCGTGGCGTTCGACGGCATCGGCGACGATCGACAGCCCGAGCCCGGACCCGGGGGTCGATCGGGTGTTTATGGATCGGTAGAAGCGCTCGAAGACGTGGGGTAGATCGACGTCGGAAATGCCGGGACCGCGGTCGCGCACCCGCACGGAACCCCCGTCGACCTCGACCGTGACCGGGGTGCCGTCGGGGCTGTACTTGATCGCGTTCTCGACCAGATTGCCGATGGCCCGCTCGAGCATCGCCGACCGTCCCTCGATGGCACCCCCGCGCAGGTTGCGCACCTCGACGGTTCGCGAGTGGCGTCGTTCGGCGCGCCGAGCCACGCGAGTGGCGATCTCGGAGAGGTCGACCACGGTGGAGGCCTCGTCGGAGTTCTGGCGGTCGGTGGCGAGGTCGACCAACTCGGAAACGAGGTTGGTGAGTTCGTCGAGTTCGCGGCGAATGTCGGCGATCATCGTGGCGCGTTCGCTGACCGGGATCGCGTCGAACATCTCGAGGGTCTCGATGTTGGTTCGTAGAGCCGTGAGGGGCGTGCGAAGTTCGTGGCTGGCGTCGGTGACCAAACGCTGCTGCTGTTCGAGCGACGTCGACAGCGCCGCCGTCATGGTTCGAAAACTCTCGGCCAATTCACCGATCTCGCCCGAACCCGAGGTCGGTACCGGAATCGACAGATCGCGGGTGGATGCGATGTCGGCCGCCACGTTGTTGAGGCGACGCACCGGTCGCACGATCCGAGCGGCGATGAGGTAGCCGAGCAATCCGGCGACGATCACCGCGGCGCCACCGGCCAGGCCGAGGCGAAGCAGCAGACCGTTCAGCACCTCGTCGATCTCGTCGAGGCTGCGACCGGCTTGGATGGCGCCTCGATCCCCCCAGCGGACGGTGATCTCCCGGAAGTCGCCGTCGGTCGTCGACACGGTGTGCAGTCGCCATTCGTCCTCGCCACCGGCGATCTCGAGGTCCTCCTCGTCGATGGGAAGTTCGGGCGAGCCGGCGAAGCAGGGGGTCACCGTGCCGGCGGGAGCGATCAGCTGAGCCGCGTCGATGGGAGCGAGGAGGGCGAGTGGACAGACGCCGTCCGCCGTCACGAACGGATCGTCGTTGTCGTCGTCGTTCTCGTTGTCGTTCTCGTTGTCGTTCTCGTTGTCGTTCTCGTTGTCGTTCTCGTTGTCGTTCTCGTTGTCGTTCTCGTTGTCGTTCTCGTTGTCGTTCTCGTGATCGTCGTCGGCATCGCTCCCGTGACGATCGTCGCCGCGTTCCGGATCGGTCACGACCACGTCGCCACGGGCGATGCGCCGAGCCGACTCGCGCAGCGACGAGTCGAGATTGGACGTGAGTTCGGACCTCGTCGACGAGTAGGCCGACACGACACCGATCGACGAGACGAACGCGGCGATGAGGGCCAGCGCTCCGGCGATTCGCCACTTCAGACTCACGCGTGCGGCTCCCAGTTGGCCTCGGGTCGAAGCACGTAACCGATCCCGCGAACGGTGTGGAGCACGCGCGACTCGCCGCCCTCCTCGAGTTTGCGTCGCAGGTAACCGACATAGACGTCGAGCGAACGCGAGCCGGTCTCGAAGTTGAATCCCCACACGCGGTCGTAGAGCACGTCACGTTCGAGCACGATGCCGACGTTCAGCATCAGGAGTTCCAGGAGATCGAACTCGGTCTTGGTGAGCTCGAGATCGCGCGCACCCCGGTGCGCCGTGCGTGCCGCGGCATCGAGCGTCAGATCACCGACCCGCACCACCGTGGACGAGGCCTCCACGACGTTGCGTCGCAGCAACGCGCGGATCCTCGCCGAGAGTTCCTCGAGGGAGAACGGTTTCACCACGTAGTCATCGGCGCCGGCGTCGAGTCCGGCGACCCGGTCGCTCACCTCGTGTCGGGCCGTGAGCATCAGGATCGGCAACGAGCGATACTTCTGCCGAATCAGGCGGCAGGCGGTGAGGCCATCGACGTTGGGCATCGAGACGTCGAGGATGACGAGATCGAAGCGGCCGTGGTCGACGGCCTCCAGGGCCAGGGCCCCGTCGTTCACCGCGGTGACGTCGTAGTCCTGGAAACGCAGCGCCCGCTCGAGCGACGTGCGCACCCCCGGGTCGTCCTCGGCCAACAGGAGGCGTTGCGTCTCGGCCACCTCGCCACCATACGACCGCTCGGCAAGAAGGGTGTAAGAACCCCTTTCTTACGTGTTTCTTGCGCTGGTTTGCGGGTGCTCTTGCGCGAGATGGAGAGGCTGAGCCCATGTCCAACAACAACATGTCGAACGACAAGATGTCGAACAGCAACATCTCGGGCAACAGCGCCTCCCGATTCGTCCCCGTCCTCATCACCGCCGGAGCCGTGGTTCTGGGCGCCGCGGCCGGTGCCGTGGCGTTCGCTCGGGGAGGTGACGAGCCTCTGGTCCCGCCCACCACCGAAGCGTCCTCGACCGTGACGTCGGAGTCGACCGTCGCACCGGGATCATCCGTCGCGACCGACTCCGGCGCGAACGTCGACGAGGCCACATCGGGTGCTTCGATGACGGCGACCGGCGTGGAGGCACAGGGTGCTCCCGCGACTCCCTCGATTCCGTCCGGCGCGCCCTTGGTCGGCGCAATCGGAGCCCCGCCCGCCACCGGCATCGGTGGTGGCGGTGACGACGATGATCACGACGACGACGATGATCACGACGATGATCACGACGATGATCACGACGATGACGATGACGATCACGACGACGATGACGATCACGACGACGATCACGACGACGACGATCGCGACGACTGATGTCGATGCTCATGAATCACTCGAGCGACAACGGGTCCTCCATGACGACGATTCCGTTGGCGACCCCGCGAGCCGGTCGCCTCAACGACACCGACCTTCTCGCGGTGCTCTCGGCCTTCGCGTTCCTCGTGGTCGGCACCTGGTCGGCCCACGGAGGCCTACGAGCCCTCACCTCGTGGGACACCGCATGGACGTCGGCGGCGTCGTTGTCGGGTCTGCTGGCCTCGGCCCTGGCCCTGGTCGCTCTGGTGCTGGTGGCTCGGCCACGCTCGATCGAGCGCCGGTACGGCCTCGACCGCTTGTTCGTGTGGCACCGGATCCTCGGCGACTCGATGGGTCTACTGCTCGCCGTTCACGTGGCGGTGTCGCTCGTCGCATGGACGCGTGACCTCGGTTTGGCCGACGCGGTGAGTCAACTCACCGGAGCCGAGCCGTACATGGCCCTCGCCACCGTCGGCGCGTTCCTCGTGGGCATGGTGGTGGTGACGTCACTGAAGGCGGTTCGGCGAACGCTCTCGTACGAGACGTGGTGGTTCGTGCACCTGCTCGCGTATGCGGGGTTCGCGATGGCCTTCGGCCACACCATCACCCTCGGCTCGGATTTCGCCGACGATCCGGTGGCTCGTTGGATCTGGATCTCCTTGCACGTCACGGTGGCGGCGCTGCTGTTGTTGTCGCGCTGGGGAAGCCTGGCGATGTCGATCGTTCGCCCGTTGCGGATCCACTCGGTGACCCGCCTCAATGGGGACACCGTCGCGGTCGAGATCGGCGGAAAGTCGTTGCGCGGGCGCAGCGGTGCCGCGGGTCAGTTCTGCTTCCTGCGACCCTTCGCGCGGGGCCTGTGGTGGCAGACGCACCCGTTCTCGCTCTCGGCCGCACCGACGACCGACACCCTGAGATTCACCATCAAGGATCGGGGCGATGCGACGTCGTCGATCGGAGCTCTTCGGCCGGGTCGTCGGGTGGCCGTCGAGGGGCCCTTCGGGGCCGTCACCCCGGACGTTCTGGACGGTCGCAAGGCTCTGTTCATCGTGGGTGGCGTCGGGGTGGCGCCCGCGGTGGCGATGCTGCAGACGCTCGACCGCACCCACGAACCGGTGGTGCTGTACCGCGCGCACTCCGAGTCGGATCTGGTGCACGTGGAGGAGTTGCACGAACTCTGCGAGCATCTCGGTGGCCGATTGCGCACCTTGGTCGGTCCGTCGGCTCGGCTGGCGGTGAAGGATCCGTTCTCGGTGTCGGTGCTCACGACCGTCGTGCCCGACATCGCCGAACGCGGCGTCGTCGTGTGCGGCCCCGATCGACTCGTCCATGCCGCCCGCGCCGGTGCGAAGGCGTGCGGCGTCCCCTCGTCCGACATCCACTCCGAACACTCCTGGTGGTGAAACCATGAAACACAAACGTGAATCCCTGGCTCGACGCGTTCTGCCGGCCCTGTCGTTGATGGGAGCGAGCGGAGCACTGCTCGCGGCTCTCGATCATCCGGCCGGAGGTCTCGATGCGGCCGCTCCGCCGCCGATTCCCGCGGGTGACGGTTCGTCGACGGTGACCATCGTGCCCAGCGCGGGTTCGTCCGAGGGGTCGAGCGCATCCGTCGTCGAGACCCCGGCCCCGCAGACGACGATCGTTGCTGCTCCGGCGGCCGACGTCCCGGTCGCCGACCCGGTGGCCGTCGAGGTTCCCGTCACCGCCGCGCCCGTGGTCACCGAGGCTCCCACCACGGTGCCCCCGGTGGTGTGCGGGTCGCCGTCGGTCGGACCGACCATCGGCACCAAGTACGGGCCGGTGCAGGTTCAAGCGTCGCTCGACACCAACGGCCGCGTGTGCGCGGCTCATGCGTTGGTGTGGCCCACCGAGGACAACAAGTCGGTTCGCATCAACGATCAGGCGATCCCGCTGCTCGACCAGTGGGCGGTGTACCAGGGCGACACGTCGTTCTCGTCGATCTCGGGCGCCACCATCACGAGTCGCGCGTACAAGGAATCGTTGCAGGCGATCATCGACGGACGCGCCTGATGGTCGACACGGCAACCATTCCCATCGTGAAGCGAGCCTGGCCCGCGATGGGTTCGGTCGTCAGCGTTCACGTTCACGATCGGTTCGAGAGCGACTCCGAGCGTGTCGCCGTCGACGGGATCATCGACGAGGTCTCGGCGGAGATCGAACGTCTCGAGGCGATGTTCTCGACGTTCCGTCCGATGAGCATCGTGTCGCGCATAGGTCGCGGTGACATGCATCTGCTCGATGCCCCGCGCGAGGTGACGGACGTGCTCGACGCGTGCGCCTGGTTGGAGTCGGCGTCGTCGGGTGCGTTCTCGGCCTGGCGGGGTGATCGACTCGATCCGGCCGGTTTCGTGAAGGGTTGGGCGGTCGAACGCGCGTCGCGACTGCTCGACCGGGCCGGGTTGCGTCACTGGATGGTGTCGCTCGGCGGCGACATGCAGTTCGGCGATCCTCCGGACGAAGGCTGGCGGGTCGGCTTGGCCGATCCGCTCGTGCCGGGACGCGTCGCTCGCGGCCTGACCGTGGGACGCGGTGCCGTCGCCACCTCGGGCACGGCGGCGCGCGGACTGCACATCGACGACCCGCGCACCGGTCGTGCGGCCACCGCGTGGGCCTCGGTCACCGTGGTGGGTCCCAGCCTGACCTGGGCCGATGCCTTCGCCACCACGGCGTTCGTGCTGGGCGCCGAGGGTCCGGCGTGGGTCGAGAACTTTCCGGGTCACGCCGTCATCGCCATCGACCGCGATGGTCGCATCGTCGGTTGACCCGACGGATCCAACCGGTCGATGCTCCGTTCGACCTCGAATCAGCGAGTCAGCCGCTCGGTCAGAACTTCCGACTCGCGGGCCCGCAGGGCGATGTTCACGGCGTGTCGTTCGAGTACCTGATCGAGGGTCTTGGCCGACTGCGGGATCGGATGTTCGGCGAAAAACGCGCGGGCGTCGGCGCCCACCTGCGGGGTGTCGAGCAGCTTCACCGGGTCGACCATGCGGATGATCGAGTTGGACGGGAAATTGTCGACCGCGTGTTTCCAGTGCCGCCGAACGAACTCCCACGCCACTCGACCGTGGTTGCGATTGGCGATCGAACGAGCCAGTACGAACGGGGCGTTCTGCGATTTCACGGCCCCCGAGATGGCGAACTCGCAGGTGTCGAGCAACAACTCTTCGTCGTCGAAGTCGGTGAGCGCGTAGAGCCACCGGAGTTGTTCCTGCGGATTGTCGGCCGCGAGGAAGAGTTCCTTCATCCGGCGATGATCGTCGGCATCGCCGGTGGAGGCGACCACCGAAACCGACGCCGAGAGGATCTCGGGATGCACCGAGTAGGACGGATCGTCGAGATGTCGACGGTGCACGGCCCGGCAGTGAGCCACCACTTCGGCGTCCCCGCCACTGGTGGCGACGGCGGCCATCAGAAGACCGCGCAATCGTCCGACGAGATCGCTCTCGCCGGCCGCGGGCTCCCAGCCGACGCGGTCGAGCACCGGTCGCAGCAACGAGCGCACCCGATCGCGCAGGATTCCACGGGTCGCGCCGTCGATCAAGCGATCGAGAGAGCGCAATCCGCCCACGATCGACTGCCAGACCGGTAGATCGGACTCGTCCGCGAACGAGGCCACGAAGTCCAGGTAATCGGCGGCCGCCAGACGTCCGGCCACGACCGCGTTCCATGCGTCGTCCACCAACCCGTAGCGGTCGAGTGGCGTGAGCGACGCGATGACCGCGCGATCGATGCGCGAGAGAAGCGAGGTCGAATAGGCGACGCGGTAGAAGCCGTGTCCTCCGGCGTTGACCACCACCACCGACTCGGCGCTCGGCAGGCCGACGATCGTCGACTCGGAGTCCAGCAGGACGAGGGAGTCACGTCCGTCGATACGCAGGTGGACGGGTATCACCCAGAGCCGATCGGTCGGAGGGTCGGGATCGAACGAGAAGATGCTCTGGCGGAGAACCAGATGGTCGCCCTCGGTCGATGCCGTCACCAACGGATAGCCCGGTTGCCAGATCCACGAATCCATCATTCGGCGCACCGGTTCGCCGCCATCGGCGGCGACGGCGGCTTCGATCGCATCCCACAGGTCGGAGGTCTCGGTGTTTCCGTGGGCGTGCGCGGCGAGATACCGACGAATACCCGCGCGGAGGCGATCCGGTCCGAGGTACTGCTCGAGCATTCGGAGCAGCGATCCGCCCTTCTGGTAGGTGAGCACGTCGAACATGCCCTCGCAGTCGGCGGGCGAGCGCACCTCGAACTCCACCGGACGGGTGGAGGTCAACGAGTCGGTCTCGAACGCGGCCGACTTCTCCACGGAGAATCCGGTCCAACGATCCCAATCGGGTCGGTAGGCGTCGACCGCGGCAACCTCCATGAACGTCGCGAACGCTTCGTTCAGCCAGATTCCGTTCCACCACTTCATGGTCACCAGGTCGCCGAACCACATGTGGGCCAGCTCGTGGCTCACCACGTCGGCCACCAACTCGCGCTCGTTGTGGGTCGAGGTCGTCGGGTCGACGAGCAGCAGGCTCTCCCGGTAGGTGATGCAACCGACGTTCTCCATCGCGCCGGCGGCGAAGTCGGGGAGCGCCACCATGTCGATCTTGGCGTCCGGGTAGGGGATTCCGTAGTACTCGACGAACCACCGAAGGCTCTTGGCGCCCACGTCCAGACCGAAGTCGACGAGGTGGGATTTCCCGGGCACGTGGACGATGCGCAGCGGCACGCCTCCCACATCGACGGCCGCGGTGGCCTCCAGGGGTCCGGCCACGAAAGCCACGAGGTAGGTGCTCATGGGCATGGTGTCGGCGAAGCCGACGCACACCTTCGTCTCGCCGCGCGTTCCGGTGATCGGGTCGCGCCGAATCTCCGGTCCGTTCGAGATGGCCAGCATCTCGTCGGCGACCACGAGTTCGGCGGCGAAGACCGCCTTGAAGTCGGGTTCGTCGAAGCACGGGAACGTCCGTCGGCAGTCGGTGGCTTGCATCTGCGAGCAGGCCACCACTCGTTCGACGCCGTCGGCATCGCGGTAGGTGCTGCGATAGAAGCCGCGCAACATGTCGTTCAGGGTGCCTCGGAAGACGATGTCGATGGCCACCGGACCGACGGGTATCTCGTCGATCGCACCGATGAACAGGCGCTCGGTGTCGGTATCGAGGGAGAAGGGTGCCGGCGTGCCGTCGATGTGCACCGACTCGATGTCGAGATCGATCGAGTTCAACACGACCAACCGGCTCGCAGCCAGCACCTCGGCGACGATCACCACTCGGCCGTCGAACGTCGAGTCGTCGAAATGGGGCTCGAGTCGCACCTCGTAGCGATGGGGCAGCACGTGTCGGGGCAACCGGTGCGGATCCAGCGAGTCGCGGTCGGCGGGGGCGGAGACGTCGGTGGTCACCCGGTGAGCGTAGTCGTGGAACCGCACCAACGGCTCGGGTGGCAACTAGCGTCTTGCTCCGTGTCAGCGCGCTTCGACGTGGTCGGTTTCGGCAACGCCCTCGTCGACGTGATCGCCCACGCCGACGATCGTTTCATCGAACGTGAGTCGCTGGTGAAGGGTTCGATGACCCTGGTCGACACCGACCGGGCGTTGCACCTGTACCGGGCGCTCGGTGCGGCCGTCGAGATGAGCGGTGGTTCGGCCGCCAACACGGTGTGCGGCGTGGCCAGTTTCGGCGGGCGAGCCGCCTACATCGGCAAGGTGAGCCATGACGATCTGGGTGACGTGTTCGGTCACGATCTGCGCGCGGTCGGCGTGCAGTTCGCACCGGGGCGCCCCATGGACGACATGCCCACCGGCCGCTGCATCATCGTCGTGACTCCCGATGCCCAGCGAACGATGAACACGTATCTCGGGGTGTCCTCGTTCATGAGTCCCGGAGACGTCGACGAGTCGGTCGTCGCCGACGGGCGGGTGCTCTACATGGAGGGCTACCTGTTCGATCGTGACGACGCCAAGGAGGCCTTCCGACACGCCGCGCGCGTGGCCCACGCCGCCGGTCGCGAGGTGTCGCTCACCCTCTCCGACAGTTTTTGCGTCGATCGGCATCGCGACGATTTCCGGGCGCTCGTGGAGGACGAGGTCGACATCCTCTTCGGCAACGAGGAGGAACTCTGCTCGCTGTACGAACTCGACACCTTCGAGGCCGCGGTGGCCGCGATCCGTCGAGACAGTTCGCTCGCCGTCATCACTCGCGGAGCGGCGGGCGCGTCGATCATCTCCCGCGATTCGATCGTCGACATCGACGCCGAGAGCGTCGCCCAGGTTCTCGACACCACGGGGGCCGGGGATCTGTTCGCGGCCGGCTTCCTCTACGGGTACACCAACGGCCACGATCTGGCCACGTGCGGACGACTCGGAGCGATCGCGGCGGCCGAGGTGATCTCGCACGTGGGTCCGCGTCCCCTGGTCGAACTGCGCACGTTGGTGCCCGGCCGCTAGGAGCCGTGGTGGGTTCGGTTCGATCCGAGGCCGAGCGGTGGTTGGCCGCCGAGCCCGACGACGACGTGCGCGACGAATTGATCGGACTGCTCGCCGGGCCGAGCGAGATCCTCGCCGAGCGCTTCTCCGGTGGTCTCGAATTCGGCACGGCGGGATTGCGCGCCGCGATCGGTGCCGGACCACGTCGCATGAATCGTCTGGTCGTGCGCCGGGTGGCCGCGGGGTTGGCCGATCATCTCGTGGCCGAGGGCACGGCCAACCGTGGAGTGCTCGTCGGATTCGACGCGCGTCGCAAGAGTCGCGAGTTCGCCGTGGACACGGTGCGGGTGTTGGCCGCCCGGGGCGTACCCGCCTGGTTGGCGACCGAACCGGTTCCGACCCCGGTCATCGCGTGGGCGACACCGGAGTTCGGCGCGTCGGCAGCCGTGGTGGTGACGGCGAGTCACAACCCACCTTCCGACAACGGCTACAAGGTCTACCTCGGCGACGGCTCGCAGATCATTCCGCCGATCGATGCCGCCATCGCGGCGGCGATCGACCGCATCGACGCTTGCCGGGTGGAGTTGGCCGCGGTCGATCATCCTCTCGTACGGCGGGTCGGTCCCGAACTGGTCGACCGGTACGTCGAGTGGGCCGCCGGTCGACGGTTGATCGCCGACGCGCCGATCGACCTTCGGGTGGCGCACACCTCGCTGCACGGAGTGGGCGGGGACGTGGTGCGACGAGTCCTGACGAGCGCGGGCGCGCCGGAGCCGATGGTGGTTCGCGAACAGCACGAGCCGGACGGGTCGTTTCCGACCGTGTCGTTCCCCAATCCGGAGGAGCCGGGAGCCATGGACCTCCTGCTCGAATTGGCACGATCGACCGACGCCCACCTGGCGTTGGCGAGCGACCCCGATGCCGATCGTCTCGGGGTGGCGATACCCGATCGGGATTCGTGGCGACGACTGACCGGAGACGAGATCGGCTGGCTGCTCGCCGACCACGTGCTTCGCAACACGTCCGGCAACGATCGGCTGGTGGTGACGACACTCGTCTCGTCGTCGATGCTGGGCAAGATGGCCGAGCGACACGGAGTCGACTTCGCCGAGTGCTCGACCGGCTTCAAGTGGATCGCCGATGCGGCGAGGCGACGTCCCGGCCGCCGTTTGGTGTTCGCCTACGAGCAGGCTCTCGGATATCTGGTGGGGGATCGTCCGCTCGACAAGGACGGGATCACCGCGGCCCTCGCCATGGTGGAGTTGACCGCATCCCTCCGCGCCGCGGGTTCGTCGATCGCGCGACGGCTCGACGAACTCGCGCGTGAATACGGGCGACATCGCACCGCCGAGGTGAGCGTGCGACGAGTTGACGGCCGATCGGCGGTGGATTCACTCGCGGCATCGCCGCCATCGGCGCTGGCGGGGGAGCCGGTGGTGGCGGTGGAGGTGCGCCCGGAGGCGGGTCTCGTGCGTCTGTGGGTCGGTTCGGTGGGCGACGGTGTTCGCGTTCAGATCAGACCGAGCGGAACGGAACCCAAGGTGAAGATCTACGGTGAGGCGGTGGATCGTGATCCGGCCCCGTTCGTCGAGGCCACGGCCTCGCTGATCGGATCCTCAACGGTCCGATCGGGCTCGGATCACTCGGCGCGTCCCACCGGCTGACCATCGATGATCTGATCGAGGTATTCCGACAATCCGTAGCCGACCTTGCCGGAGTGTTCGGCCGACGTCATTTCCCAGCGCGTCATTCCCTCACTGATGCGGGTGGTGAGCCACTCGCCGTCGGGTGTTTGACGGCGATTCCGCAACGGGATCAGGCTCATCACCTCGCCGGTGAACGTCCACTCGCGATCGCTGCGCGACGAGCGCAGCACCGCCTCGATGCGCTCGTGGTACGACTCGTCTCCGCGGAATTCGGTGCGGATCTCGGCGTGATCGCACAGGTGCAACTTGCCGTCCTCCCACACGAAGCCCCCGCGGGTGCCGGGGCCGTCCTTCTTGGCGACGCGCGACAACATGAACCCGAGATCACGATCGAAGTTCGCGGTGAGCCAGCGGTAGTACCAGGGTGCCTGCCAGTAGCGAGGACCCCACGAGTGGTCGCGCAGTCCGAAACCCTCGATCGGCCACTCGCGATCGCCGACCCGAATCGATCCGCGGGCCTCGACCAGTTGCTCGTAGTGACCCTTGGCGAATTCCTCGCCGGGGGCTTCGTGCGGCGTGTCGGGCTCGCCTCCGAACATCGAGGGTCGACCCTGGCCGGAGAAGGTCAGGTGCACCTCGCACTCGGAGTAGGGGTTGTCGGTGAAAGCCTTCTTCGGATCGACCATCTGCTCGGGTTCGCTGAGCACCACCACCTTGCCCACGAAATCGACGCGCAGTTCCTCGAACGGCTCCACCATCGTCCACGTGAGTCCACCGGCATCCAGTTTGTCGTTACCGGAGATGTTGGGACGCTTGAACATGAAGCCGACCGAACCATCGGGGAGGTAGATGCAGACCGTCATCTCGGCGTAGCCCTCGTTGGCCCGGTTGCCCATGCGGAACCAACCCCCGACCTTGTTCGACGGGTCGAAGCAGTTGATGTACATGCTCTCGTTGAAGTTCTTCTCCGGACCCAGTGGGTGCATGTATTCGTCGGATGGATCGAGTCTGACTGCCATGGTCGAGACGGTAGTCGGTCAGAAGAGCGAGAGTTGCTCCCAGGTCACCGCGACGTCGATCAGCGGGCACCAGCGCAACTTGCCGCGTCGTCCCGGTCGGCGTACCTCGAGTCGCTCCGGTCGAAGGGATCGCGCGGCTCCGTGGGAATCGTGCACGGTGATGCTGCCGTCGCGCTCGACGCGGGCGATCCGGCCCTCCTGCCATCGACCTCGATCGGCTCGCTTGAATCGCACCGGTTCACCCGCCACCAGACCGATGCGGCGCAGGACATCGGCCTGCTCGGAGGAGGCGCGTTGGTCGCGCTTCATGGCCGTGGTGTTCCGACCACGCGGGCCTGGAGTTTGCGCATGCCGGCCAGCCAGCGGGGTCGGTCGTCGGCGCGGGCTCGTTCGTACGTCGCGACCTCGGGATGCGGAAGCACCAAGAAGGTCTCGCTCTCGATGGCGTCGGCGACGAAGACGGCCACCTCGGCTGGTTCGAGCACGACGCCGGCGGCCTTCACCACGTCGGTGGCACCGCCCCCCACGCCGTCGGCCCCACCGCCACCTTTGAGCATGTCGGTGTTCACGCCTTGCGGGCAGAGGCAACTGACGCGCAGCCCGCGGTCGCCGTAGGTGATCGCCAGCCATTCGGCGAAGGCCACGGCGCCGTGCTTGGTGACGCTGTACGGAGCCGAACCGATCTGGCTCAGGAGTCCGGCCGCCGACGCGGTGGAGCAGAAGTACCCGTGACCGCGCTCGAGCCAGGCGGGAATCAGGTGCTTGGCCGCCCAGCGGTGAGCGTGCAGGTTCACTCGAAAGGCCACGTCCCATTCGGCTTCGGTGGTGCTCTCGAGCAGGGTGCCGCCGCCGATTCCGGCGTTGGCGAAGAAGAGGTCGAGCTCGAGTCCGGATGTCGAGAGCCACTGGCGGGCCGCACCCACCAGATCGATGTTGCCGTTCTCGGTCGAGACATCGGCGGTGATTCCGAGGGCCGACCCCGGCCGTTGGAGGTCGAGATTCCGGGCCGCGGTCTCCACCAGTTCGGACTTCACGTCGGCCAACACGACCGATGCTCCGCGTCGGTGGAACTCGGTGGCCAGTGCGAGACCGATACCGCCCGCGGCTCCGGTGACCACGACGCCTCGTCCGGGGAAGTGCATGGCCGAATCGTAGGTTGCCGGGCTCCGGAGAATGGTTTCCCGACTTCACGCCGGGATCGATCGACGATCGGTGTGGCGGACGACTCTCGTTCCGACGGGTCGGCCGGGATCCCTTCCACTACCATTCACCTCCTCGGAGCCTCGGGACACTAACTTCGCCCACAGCGAAGGGTTCGCCCGAATCCGAGCACTGGGAGAGAACGGGGACGTGACGACATGACGGTGGCTGATCTGCAGGTGGTCGAGATCGATGCGAAGGTCGGCGGCGCCGAGTCGCAGGCGGCGATCATCGCCGAAGCCATCGCCGTGATCGATCGCACGCTGTCCCAGTTGGTCCGTCGTGAGATCGTGTCGGCCGGCGAGATCAGCGATCTCCTGCTCGACGTGCGCAACGTGCTCGGTCGGGCCTGACACACCAGCCGCGCGGCGGGCGTTCGGCGTCTACGCCTTCGGTTTCCTCGTCGGCTTCTTGTTGGTCCGTGGCGTTTTCGTCGTTTTCGTCGTGTTCGTCTTGTTCGTCTTTGTCGATTTCGTCGTCGCCTTCTTCGACCGACTGACCGTCTCGATGAGATCGTCGAAGCTCTCCTTCAAGTGACTCCGTAGTCGCTCGGGATGCTCCACCGCGGCCTGGTCGATGTGGAGACCCATGTCGAGTTGACCGACGTGGGAGAGCAGCGTGAGATTGAAGGCCACCCCTCCCAACGGGCCGAACGGATGATTGGCGACGATCTCGGATCCGGCGACGTACACCGGAATCGGGGTGCCCTTCACGTTCGACGTCGCGAAATCGATCGTCTGGGACTGGAGTCGCGCGACGCGGGTCAGTACCGCCGTGGGAAGCGAAGAAGCGAGCGCCGAGGCCGCGTCGAGGGCGACATCGGCGGTGCCCGATGCCGCGTCGCGGCAAATGGCGTCGACGGTCGCGAAACGCTCGGCGGGATTCATGGCGCCGGTCGGCACGAGCATGCGAGCCAGCGAGAAGGCGTTGGTCGACGAATCGTGTCCAGCGGTGGAGCGACGGGTGCTGACGGCCATCGAAGCCCGCAGTTCGTCGATTGGAGCGCCGACCTCCCGGTGGTAGCGGCCGGCGGCGTCACTCGCCGCCGACAACAACGCGGTGTTCAGTGTTCCGCCGAGTTCCCGTGCGGCATCACGAGTCTCACGGAACGGAACGCGCACGATCTCCATGCGACGGCGAACCGATCGTCCGGTCCAGATGGGAGATCGCGCCGGTTCGACGTCGGTGAGCGTGCCCACCAGCGAGCGCACCGTTTCGATGGTCGACGAGCCGTTGGTGGCGATCTCGGAGGGGTGGGCGATCAGGTCGCGGATCTGCCGGACGAGCGCCAACGGAATCTTCATCGGGCCGGCCAGAAGGTCGCGCCAGAGATCGACCGACGAAGCCGGGTCCGTGTCATCGGAGGGGTCGTACGCCAGGGGCTCGGGTTCCGGGGCGTCGCGTTCGAAGTCGAAGAACTGGAGAGACAACTGCACGCTGCCCTCGCCGTCGGCGATGGTGTGGTGGAGCTTCTCGAGCAGTGCCGCCTTCCCGTCGGCGAGGCCCTCGAACACCACGAACTGCCAGAGGGGTCGCGTGCGATCGAAGGGGTCGGTTACCACGAGGGAGCAGAGGTCGAGGAGTTGCCGCATGCTGCCGGGAGTGGGTAGGGCGATCCGGCGAACGTGGAAGTCGATGTCGAAATCGGGGTCGTCGACCCACGTGGGTGGGGTGATGTTGGCCGGTGACGATTGCACCCGCTGACGCAACCGGGGGATCGCGACGGCCGCGCGCTCCATGCGACGTCGCAAGCGGTCGAAGTCGGGTGCGCGGTCCAGCAACGAGAGGTTGGCGAAGGTGGACGACAAGAAGGGGTCCTTGTCGAGGCGCCACATCAGGGCCTCGGCATCGGACATGCGGGGGTCGAACCGGATCTCGCTGGACACGCGCCCAAGGCTACGGTGCCCGGCGATGGTGTCGAAGCGCCGACTGCTGACCGTTCCAGCGGTTCTGCTGTGGCTGGTCGCGGCGACGGGTCTGGGCGGCTGCGGAACCCCGATCGAGCGAATGGTCGAGCGGTCGGTCGAATGGACGGACGAACGTCCGCAACCAGCGGCCGCCCTGTCGTCGTATCCGTGGTTCGGTGATCGATTCGTCGGCGTCGACGTCTGGGAGGTCGTGATCTGCCGGGTGCCCGTCGGGGTGGCCGACCCGACCTACGAACCGAGCACCTTGCGACTCGAGTCGAGCGCGACCGAGATCTCCGGCGAACTCGACGCGGTGGTCGACTACTTCGACCGGTGGTCGCGCGGTCGGTATCGCCCGGTGTTCCGGGCCGGTTCCGACGTGGCGATCGACGACGACGAGTCGAATCAGGACTGCGTCGATCGTGCCCTCGACGGCTCGGCCTCCGACGTGGACGGTGTGTTGGTGGTGGCCGATGCGCAACATCGCGAGACCGTTCCCGGCGGTTGGGGTCGGCCGGGACGGCCGTGCGTCACGGACTGCCCGGCGTCGCTCACCCGACGCGCGGTGTACGTGGGTGCCGCCGACTTCATGGCCGAGGAATCACCACCGCTCGATCTCGTGGAACACGAGATGGGGCACGCACTCGACTGGCCGCACAGCAACCTGTCGGACGATTCAGCCGACCGGGGCGAGTACGACAGCCCGTTCGACCTCATGAGCGATTCCTCGGCCGGTCGGAATGCCGATGCGACGGTGCGGCACGCACCGGGACCACTCGCGATCCATCTCCATGCGGCGGGGTGGCTCGCCGTCGACGAGGTGGTGGAGGTCGACTCGAGCGTCACGGTGGACATGGTCCCCGTCGACTCGGTGGAGCCCGGTGTGCGGCTCATCGTCGTGCCGTTGGGTGATTCGTACTGGACGGTTGAGGCGATCGCCGATCGGGGCGACAACGCCCATCTCGATCGGACGCAGGTCGTCGTGCATCGGGTGAATCTCGCGACGTCCGCCGAAACCGGGGTCGCCCGACGCCAGACGGTCGTGGCGAGTGGGCTCGTCGAGGGGTCCACGCACGTGGGAGATCGATCGAGCGTGAGGGTGACGGCGGTCGATGGCGAACGCTGGACGATACGCGTCGAGTTGCCGGGTCGAGAGGGATCGGTGGGCTGAAGGAGGTTCCTCGGCCCGGGGTCTCAGCGGGGCACGGAGGTGTGCTTGAACTCGTTCAGGATCGGCCAGTCGATCTGATCGAGCACGCGTTCGATCGTGTGGACGGCGAGCGCCTCGTCCCCTTCGGCTCGATCGAGCAGACGCACGAAGACCGCCTTGTCATCGACGACGAACACCGGAACCCCCCACACGTGATGGCTGGTCGCGTAGTGAGTGTGTTCGTCGGCGATGGTCGCGAGCGGACGTCCCGAATCGACCTCCGCGAACACGCGGTCGGCGTCGAGGCCGCAGCCGGTGACGATCGCCGCGAGAGAGTCACGATTCCGAAGGTCGCCTCCTCGGGCGTGCTTGAACTCGTAGAGGGCATGGTGCAGGTCGACGAAGGCGTGCGGTTGATTGTCCCGAACCGCCACTCCCACCTGCAACGCGAGAATGCCCGAGTCGGTCTCCGGGGTATCCCACACGTCCGGCCTGCCGTCCTCGACGTGGGCCTGACCCAGGCAGAACGGGAGGAACGTGACCTCCCACTCCGCACCGGCGCGCAGACCGGTCACCACGTGGTCGTGGGCGATTCGGCCGTAGGGGCAGCGGTAATCCCAGGTGAGTGCGAAGCGACGTGTCACGTCCTCATCCTGCCTCAGACCGTGAACGGTCACTCAACGGAGACGTTTCACGAAGGGCCGCGCGATCAGACCCAGTCCCAAGCCGACCACGGCACCGCCGACGACGTCGGACGCGTGGTGGATCCTCACGAAGGCTCGGCTTCCCGCCACCGCGGCGGCGAGGCCACCCCAGAGGGGGAGCGACTTCTTGCCGTCGAGGGTCACCAGCACCGTGGCGGCGAACACCGCCGCACTGGCGTGACCGCTGGGGAAACTGCTCGTCGACGGAGTGCGAACCTCGAATCGCTCGTCGCCGCTGTCGGTGGGTCGCTCGCGGCGGAAGATCCGCTTGACACCCTGGTTCACGATCAGTGATTCGAGTCCGATGAGCGCGGCGAGCGCCACCGCTTGACGGGCCTTGCGGTCGCTGCCGACTCCGCGGGCGGTCGCGGCGAGGTGCCAGATCAGGCTCATGTCGCCCAGGTGGCTGGCGGCCGTCATCAATCTGGCCGCGTTCGGGTCGTGTCGCCAACGTTCGATCGCGGCGTCGACCCGACGGTCGAACGACCGCACGGCGGGGCCGAAGGCGCCGTCGCCCCGCGCCGGACCGTGCATCAGGGTTCCAGGATGTCGGCGAACGTGTCGATGATGCGCGCGATGCGCGCGGGGTCGACGAAGGGCCCGAAATGATCGAGGTCGCTGTACTCGATGTGCTTGCCCTTGGGTAGTTCGTCGGCGAGAGCCTCGGCGAAACCCGAGGGCTGGAACGGTTCGGGATGACCGCTCAACACCCACACGGGCACGGTGATCTCGTGGAGCTTTTTCCAGAGGTTCGAGACGTGGGGATTGCGGAAGTTCTCGGCTTCGAGCGCCGGATCGCACTTGAGGTGCATCATGCCGTCGTCACCCTTCCGGAACCCGCCGTTCACGTACGCCTCGAGAGCCTCCGGAGTGAACGACGACATCGGCATCTTCGACGAGTAGTTGTTGATCGCGTCCTTCAGGGAGCGGAACGACGCCTTGCGACGAGCGGCTCCTTCGGCGAGGAAGTTGGGTCGATTGGCCGGCATCTTCAAGTCGGCCGGGGGGACGATGGGTTCGTAGAGGAGGAGTCCCCGGAAGAGTCCGGGATTCTTCAGGGCGGCGATGAGAAGAGTCGCCCCGCCCATCGAATGACCCACGCCGATGATGCCGCCCGAGCCGGCGATCGCTTTGGCGGCCGCCGCCGTGTCGGCGCCGTAACCCGACCAGGCGACCTTCCAGTTCGGTGGCAGAGGTGTGTCGCCGTGTCCACGGTGATCGTGCGCCCAGCAGTGGAAGCGCTTGGTGAGGTGATCCGCGACCGGCTTCCAACAGAGACCGTGGAATCCGTTGGCGTGCGACATGAGCATCGGCACGCCGGTGCCACCGAGGTCGTGGACCTCGACCTTGATTCCGTTGGTGGATGCGACTTTCACGGGTTCTCGCTCTCGGGGTCGACCCCGAGGGAGCCGTCAGTCGTCGCGACGTCGGATTCGACGAAGGCCCACGAAGAGCCGGTCGAGCAGGGCACCGAGGATCACGGCGACGATCAGGCTGATCGAGAGCCGACTGTTGATGTCGAAGAAGAGGAATTCTACGGGCGAGGACTCCCAGTTCTGCACGACGAACACCACCAGCAGGGTGACGATCGCTGCCGCGGCGACGAGGCGCCACGGAATGTCGCGGTTGGGCGGGGTGGATGCGTCGGGCTGGTTCATGGGGGAAACGTAGTCCCCGGGTCGCCTGACCCGTCTCGTCGGCCCGTCTCGTCGGCCCGTCCCGTCGGCCCGCCCCCGGGTGCCGGCCGGCTCCCGGATGTCGACTCGACGGAGCGACGATCAGCGCGCGGGCTTCGGTTCGCGGGGGAGCCCGAGCAGGCGTTCGGCGACGATGTTCCGCTGCACCTGACTCGTGCCCCCGGCGATACGTCCCCCGGGAGCCGCGAGCACTCCGAAGGCTTCCGGGCCGTCCAACATCGCGTCGGCTCCGGCGATGTCGGCGCGCAACATCGACACCTCGAAGAGCAACTCGGTGATGCCCAACTTCAGTAGCGACGCGGCGGTGGAGGCCACCGGACCCTGCCGTTGCGCCATGGCCTTGTACGCCATGCCCTTCGACAACAAGGCGACGAGGCGCTGGCGCTCGACGGCCGACAATCGTCGGCCTTCGGCGAGTCGGGCGATCGACTCGAGACGGCGCTCCAGGGAGATGACGCTCGTGCCGATGTGACCACGTTCGGAGGTGAGCACCGCCATGCCGACGTTCCATCCACCGTGCAGAGGACCGATGAGTGCATCGGCCGGCACGTCGACGTCGGTGAAGAACACCTCGTCGAACTCGGCCTCGCCCGTCATCTGCTTCAACGGTCGGATCTCGATTCCCGGGAGGCTCATGTCGAGCAGAAAGAACGAGATCCCCTCGTGTTTCGGTGCATCGGGATCGGTGCGCGCCATGAGGATGCCCCAGTTGCTGTACCGGCCACCGGAACACCAGACCTTCTGTCCGTTGACGATCCAACGATCACCGTCGCGAACCGCTTTCGTCTGGAGCGAACCGAGGTCGCTGCCCGCACCGGGCTCGCTGAACAGCTGGCACCACACGTGCTCGGCGCGCAGCGTGGCGTTCAGGTGGAGCCGTTTGTGTTCGTCGGTGCCGAACTTCTGGATCACGCCTCCCGCCAGCACGAGTCCCACCATGTTGAAGACGCCCGGGACTCCGGCCAGTGCGCACTCGAAGAGCCACTGCGCCTGATGGGCGGGGGACAAACCCCGTCCGCCGACCTCGGTGGGCCAATGGATGCCGGCCCATCCCGAGGAGTGGAGATGGCGTTGCCACGCGAGTCCCGCTTCCACCAGATCGGGCGGGCAGATCGCGCCGTAGTCGCGGGGCGCGAGGTGCTTGTTGGCGGCCAGCCAGTCGCGGGCCTCGGCGGCGAAGTCGTCGACCGGGATCATCGTGGAGACGCCTGGGCGAAGAAGGGGAGGAACAACGCGGTTTCCTCGCCGAGGTTGTTGGGAACCGCGTAGTCGGTGCGGTCGGTGATGATGTTCCAGTTGTTCGCCACGTCCTCGGGCGTGAGCGTGGGCGAGTGGAAGCCTTTGGTCTCGCCGAAGAACACCTGCGCCACCCGGCCTCCGCCCACCGAGAACAACTGACCCGAAACCGGGCAGTCCTCGTGGGCGAGGAAGGCCACGAGCGGCGACACCAGCGCCGGGTCGAGTTCGTCCTTCAGGGCGCCGAGGATGTCCTCGGTCATGCGGGTCATCGCCAGTGGCGCGATGGCGTTGGCCTTGATGTTGAAGCGCGCCCCCTCGACGGCGAGCACGCGGGTGAACCCCACCAACCCCATCTTGGCCGCGCCGTAGTTCGTCTGACCGAAGTTGCCGAACACCCCGGCGGCCGACGACGTGGAGATGATGCGACCGTAGCCCTGTTCACGCATCCTGACGAAGGCCGGTCGGGTGACGTGGAAGGCGCCTTTCAGGTGGACGTCGAGCACCGGGTTCAACAGGTCGGGTTCCATGTTGTGGAAGGCCTTGTCGCGCAGAATGCCGGCGTTGTTCACGACGATGTCGACGCGCCCGAAGGTGTCGATCGCCGTCTGCACGATGGCCGCTCCGCCCTCGGGTGTGGCCACCGAGTTGGTGTCGGCCACCGCTTCACCGCCCAGTGCGCGGATCTCGTCGACCACGTTCTGGGCCGCGGTGGTGCTGGCGCCGGTTCCGTCGACCGCGCCGCCGAGATCGTTGATCACGATGAGCGCGCCGCGCGATGCCATCAACAGGGCGTGCTGTCGTCCGAGTCCACCTCCGGCGCCGGTGATGATCGCGACTTTGCCGTCGTAGCCGAGTTCGGACATGGGTTGTCTCCTTCGCGGGGCGTTGCTCGTGCGGATGAGGTCGTTTCCGCTTCGGCCCGCGCGAGCCGGAGCCGATCGAACGCCGAGACGCTACCCGAGGGCTTCGATGGCCCGGGAAGTCAGAGCCTGGTAGTCGAGCTTGCCGTTGCTGGCCCGACCCACGGTGTCGATGGCGATCACCCGCTTGGGTGCCTTGTACGCGGCGAGGTGTTGCTTCACGTGGGCGACGACGTCCAACTCGTCGATCTCGCGTCCGGGTAGCGGCTCGACGAGCGCGGTGATCGCCTGGCCGAAGCGTTCGTCGGGTACGCCGACGACGGCGGCGTCGGCGACGGCGGGGTGCAGTTTCAACACCTCCTCGACCTCCTCGGGGTACACCTTCTCTCCTCCGGTGTTGATGCACTGGCTGCCCCGTCCGAGAAGGTGCACGGTGCCGTCGGCGTCGACACGCGCCCAATCGCCGGGAATGGACCAACGGACGCCGTCGATGATCTGGAACGTCGCGGCCGACTTCACCGGATCCTTGTAGTAGCCGATCGGCGTGTGGCCCCGCAGTGCCACTCGGCCGAGTTCGTCGCTTCCCGGTCGCACCTCGCGACCGTCCTCGGTGAGCACGCGAGCGTTCGGTCCGAGAGCGAATCGCGCCGTACCGGAGGTTCCGGCGGCCGTGGTGGTGTTCTGGGCCATACCGATCGCCTCCGACGAACCGAGGGTGTCGGCGATGATGAGACGTTCGTTGTGACGAAGGAGGCCGGCCTTGGTCTCGGCCGAGAACATGACGCCACTCGACACGATGACCCTCAGCGAGGTCAACGACCAGCGTCCGGGGTTCTCGTCGAGCGCGCGAAGGATCGGCTTGGCGAACGCGTCGCCCACGATCGACGTGGAGTTCACCCGCTCGGCATCGATGGTGTCGAGCATCTCGATCGGATCGAAACGTCGCCCCGCCATGGTGACGATGCAACCGCCCACGATCAGGTTGCTCATGGCGTTGAAGAGTCCGGTGCCGTGCATGAGGGGTGCGGCCGGAAGGTTGCGCGGACCGGGCTTGGCGGTGCGGGCCCGGATCGCCTTGGCGTCGAAGCGTTCGGGCAGGCGGTTCTTGCTGGTGGAGTCGAGGGTCGCGAAAAGATCCTCCTGGCGCCACATCACTCCCTTGGGCATGCCGGTGGTGCCGCCGGTGTAGAGAAGCAGGAGATCATCGCCCGAGCGTTCCCACGTCCGAGCCCCGACGGGTTCCACGTCGGCGATCCGTTCGTAGTCGTCGGCCCATGCCGGTCGCTCGCCGGAACCATCGTCCACCCACAGCCAGCTCGTCACCCGAGGCAATCGGTCACGAAGTGTCGCGACGACGTCGGAGAAGCAGCCGTGGAAGACCACCGCGACGGCGTCCGAGTTGTCCCAGAGGTACACCAACTCGTCGGCGGTGTAGCGATGATTCGTGTTGACCGGCACGAGACCGGCCTTGAAACAGGCGAACACGCTCTCCATGTAGTGCGGACCGTTGTGGAGGTACTGGGCGACCTTGTCCTGATGGACGGCGCCGGCGTCGGCGAGGTGGCGTGCCACCGCTTCGGCGCGACGCTCGAACTCTCGCCAGGTGTGGATGCGGCCGCGGTGGATCTGACCGGGAGCGTCCGGTTGCCGGCGGGCGATCTCCTCCCAGGCATCGGCGAAATTCCACGCGCGATCGTCGGACGGAGAAGTCGGGGCGTGGGAGGCCGAATCGGGCACGCAGGGATCGTAGGCACCCCGGGATCCGTCAGTAGTGTCCGCTCGTGGACTTCCAGGTGCCCGGTCTCGACGATCCACGTCGGCGCGAGGTGCGCGACTGGCTGGAGGCCAATCCGTCGCCCACGCCTCGGGCGCTCGCCGCCGCCGGCTTGGTGGCTCCGCACTGGCCGCGTCCCTGGGGACTCGAGGCCGATCCGATCCATCAGTTGATCATCGACGACGAACTGCTGAAGGCCGGCGTGCGGCGCCCGGCCAATCCGATCGGCATCGGTTGGGCCGGCCCCACCATTCTCCACGCCGGCACCGAGGAGCAGAAGGAGCGCTACATCCTGCGTCTGCTCTCGGGTGAGGACTTCTGGTGTCAGTTGTTCAGCGAACCGGGGAGCGGCTCCGATCTGGCGAACCTCGGGACGCGCGCCGTTCGCGACGGCGACGAATGGGTGGTGAATGGGCAGAAGATCTGGACGAGCGGCGCCCAACACGCGAGATACGGAATCCTCATCGCTCGAACGCATCCCGATCTGCCCAAGCACCGTGGAGTCTCGTACTTCATCTGCCCGATGGATCTGCCGGGAATCGAGATCCGACCGATCCGCGAAATGACGGGGGCCGCCACGTTCAACGAGGTCTTCTTCGACAACGTGCGCATACCGGCGGCCAATCTGGTGGGAGAGGCCGGCGACGGTTGGCGGCTCGCCAAGGTCACGCTCGGAAACGAACGCGTCTCGTTGTCGTCGGGGGGCGTGTTGTGGGGCAGTGGTCCGACCGCTCTGGAGATGCTGGATGCGGTGCGGGTCGGTGGTCCCGTTCACGACCCGTCGATGCGGCAGCGGTTGGCGTCGATCTACATCGAACACAAGCTGCTCGACCTGATCCGGTTGCGCACCCTCTCGGCGCGTCTGCGTGGCGAGCAACCCGGACCCGAGGCGTCGATCCGCAAGATCCTCGCCGACGAGCACGGCCAGAACGTGATGGAAGTGGCGCGCGATCTGCTGGGTGCACACGGAATGCTTCGTTCGGCGGAGGCCGAACGAGGAGCACACAACGGACTCGGGGGTGGCGGTGGAGTCGGTTTGCGCCCGCTCGATCATCCCGGCTGGTTCGACGGCTACATGTTCGCTCGGGCGCTCACCATCGGTGGCGGCACCGGCGAGGTTCAACGCAACATCGTCGCCGAACGGGTGCTCGGCTTGCCCCACGACGTCGACGTGCTGCGTGGTCTCACGTGGACCGAGACGCAACGACACTCGACCATGCGCTAGTTCCACCCGTACGTTCCATCCAGTCGTTCACCCAGTCGTTTCACCCAATTCAAGGAGCACCGAACATGACCGCGACCTTCTCCGCCGCCACCGAGCGCCCGGTGGTCGACCTTCTCGACCCCGACCTGTATCGACGCAATCCTCACGAACTCTGGGAGTGGATGCGCCGTCACGAACCGGTGTACCGCGACGCGCGCAACGGCCTCTGGGCGGTCACGCGACACGCCGACATCCAGGACGTCGAACGTCGCTCGTCGGTCTTCGTGTCGGGGCTCGGCTACCGCGCCAATCACTTCGCCGACGAGGTGAACATGATCGCCCAGGACGACCCTCGTCATCGTCAGCAGCGCATGCTCATCCAGCCGCACCTCACCCAGCGGGCGGTGGCGGCTCGCGTTCCGGAGATCGCCGGTCTGGTCGACGAACTTCTGGGTGCGATCGACGACGCCGGTGGACGGAACGTCGACATCGTCGAGGCGTTGGCCGGCCAGCTGCCGGCGCGCACCACGTGTCGTCTGCTCGGTTTCCCCGAGGACGTCTGGCCGCAACTGAAGTCGTGGAGCGAGCGCCTGATGCGCACCGACACGATCCAACGCGACGGTCGACAGTTCAGCGAGTTCATGGACGCCAACATCGAGTTCGCCACCATGCTCGGCACCATCGCCCCGGCCAAGCTCGAGGCGGCGGCGGGGGGATGTCCGATGCACGACTTCCTCTCCATCTGGCTCACCGCCGAGATCGACGGACAGCGGTTGTCGCCCGAGGCCGTGGTGCACGAGACCGGGCTCTTCATCGCCGGTGGTGCCGAGACCACGCGCACGGCGATCGCGCACGGTCTGCGGGTTTTCGCCGACCATCCCGAACAGTGGGAGGCCATCGGCGCCGACTCCTCGCTCGTGCCGGGCGCGGTGGAGGAGGTTCTCCGATGGGTGACGCCGCTCAACAACTTCTTCCGTCGGGCGATCGTCGACTCCCACATCGGCGACCAGCCGGTGCAACGGGGCGACCGGGTGATCCTGCTCTACCCGTCGGCCAACCGCGACGATTCCGTGTTCGACGATCCGTATCGCTTCGACATCGGACGGACCCCGAACCAGCATCTGGCCTTCGGTTTCGGTACGCATCTGTGCGTCGGCGCCAACTTCGCGCGAGCCTCGCTGGCCGAGGTGTTCGGACGGATGTCGCGTCGGTACCGACCTCCGGTGGTGGTGGAGGAACCCGACGTCGAGGCCAACATCTTCGCTCGGGCGGTGCGATCGTTCCGGATCGATCTGTCCCGTCGTTGATCCTGCGCCTCGACGCCCGGCCGGTCGACGAGGCGCCACGCGGATCGTTCTAGGATCGAGTCATGGCGCGCTCCATCGATCACCCCACCAGTCGCAAGCTCGTCGAGACCGGTGTGCGTCTCGCCCACGAGCACGGAATCCACGGTTTCACCGTCGAGATGTTGCTCGGTGAGTCGGGGATCTCGAAGGGTTCTCTGTATCACTTCTTCGAGGATTTCACCGCGCTCCAGGAGGCGGTGCAGGTCCGGCTCTACACCGAGGTGGTCGACGAGAGCATCGCCACGATGGAACCCTTGTTCTTCGACTCGATCGACATCGACGACTTTCGTTCCGGTCTTCGTCGCATCGTGGAGTCCCAACACGACCCGCTGCGTAGCGGTGCCCGCATGACCCGCGTGCAGATGGTCGGCGCCACCAACCAGCGGCCGCGATTCGGGGCGCTACTCGGGGCCGAGCAGCAGCGACTCCGTGATCGCTTGGCCGATCTCATCGGGGTCGCCCAGACGAGAGGGTGGGTCACCAACCGCTTCCACGCCGACGTGGTGGCTACGTTCGTTCTCGCGTACTCGTTCGGACGCGTGCTCGACGACATCGCCACCGAACCGGTGAAACCCGACGACTGGAACGATCTCGTCGGCTTCTTGTTGAGCCAACTGCTGACGACCCTGGCCTGACGACCCTGGCCTGACGACCCTGGCCTGACGACCCTGGCCTGACGACCCTGGCCTGACGACCCTGGCCTGACGACCCCGGCTCGACGTTCGGTGAGTTCCAGGCTCCGGACACCGAACCCGACCCAGCCGGTTGGGTTGGCGATCTTTCATGAAATGGCGCGATGGAGGTTCTCTCCCGTGTCGATCCTGAGTACGGTGGAAAACATGCGTGTTCGACACACGGTTCACCCCTTCGCTCTGCTCGGACTTTCGCTGCTCTCCGCCACGTCGTTGGCCTGTGGCGGTGAATCGTCCGGGGACGGTTCCGGTGACGCGACCACCAGCACCGCCGACACGTGTCCGGCGCGCGCGGCGGTCGAGGGTCGTCCGGTGCGGGTGGCCACCACGGTGGCCCCGATCACCAGCATCGTCGCCAACGTGGCGGCGGGCACCGACACCGTCATCACCGGCATCGTTCCCGAAGGAACCAACAGCCACACCTACGAACCGTCCCCCAGCGTGGCCGCCACTCTCGAGGACGCCGACATCGTCTTCATCAACGGTCTGGTGCTGGAGGAACCGACCAAGCAGTTGGCCCTCGCCAACCAGCGCGATGGTTCGGTGATCTGCGAACTCGGAACCGCGATCCTTCCCGAGAGCGAGTGGATCTTCGACTTCTCGTTCCCCGAGGAGGGCGGAAAGCCCAACCCGCACCTCTGGACCAATCCGCCGATGGTCGAGGAGTACGCCGCCCTCGTGCGCGACGTGCTTTCGGCGGCCGATCCCGACGACGCCGAGGTCTACGCGGCCAACTACGAAGCGTTCGCCGAACGAGTCGCGGCTCTTTCCGACGCCGTGCGGGCCGACACCGAGTCGCTCGAACCCTCCGCCCGTCAGCTGCTCACGTACCACGATGCCTACGCGTACTTCGCCAAGGAATACGGCTGGACGGTGATCGGTGCGATTCAGCCCTCATCGTTCGACGAGCCGACGCCGCAGGAGATCGCCGATCTCATCGAACAGGTGAGGACGACCGGAGTCGAGGCCGTGTTCGGCAGCGAGGTGTTCCCGTCGGCGGTTCTGGAAACCATCGGCGCCGAAACCGGAGTGCGTTACGTCGACGTCCTGCGCGACGACGATCTGATCGGAGGCCCCGGCGACCCCGAGCACTCGTGGCTCGGTCTGATGCGCTTCAACTACGTCACCATGATCGAGGCTCTCGGCGGCGAGGCACCCGCTCTCCGGGCCCTCGACGTGTCCGACGTCGGACCGGATTCGGCGGAATACCCCCAGTGATCGACGAGGCCTCGACCCCCCGGCTGGCCTCGGTTCCGCTCGTCACCTTCGAGCACGTCTCGTGCTCGTACGGTTCGGGGACGGTCGTCGACGCGGTCGATCTGGTGGTGAACGAGGGTGAGTTCGTGGGCATCGTCGGCCCCTCGGGTTCGGGGAAGACGACGCTTCTACGGGCGATGCTCGGGGCCGTCCGTCCGGTCCACGGTGAGGTTCGTCGACGGGCCGGACTTCGGTTGGCTTACGTGCCGCAGATCGAGACCGTCGACTGGAACTTCCCGGTGACGGTGCGCGAGGTCGTGGCGATGAGTCGCCCGTCGCGATCGTGGTGGCCCCGCGCCTCGGAGGACGAGATCGGCGAGATCGACGACGTGCTCGATCGTCTCGGGCTGGACGGGCTGGGCGGGCGACACATCCGCGAATTGTCGGGCGGCCAGCAACAGCGAGTGTTCCTGGCTCGCGCCCTGTTGCAGAAGCCCGACCTGCTGGTGCTCGACGAACCGACCGCCGGCGTCGACGTTCAGACTCGTCACGAGATCCTTCACGTTCTCGCCGATCTCAACGACCCGTCGGGTGCGGGCATCGCGATCGTCCTCACCACTCACGACCTCAACGGTCTGGCCGCCCATCTGCCTCGCCTGGTGTGTTTCAATCGCACCGTCGTGGCCGACGGTGCGCCGGTCGACGTGATCAGGCCGTACTTCCTCGAGCGCACCTACGGGGCGCCGATGGAAGTCCTGCAACACGGTGGAATGCCGGTGGTCGTCGATCAAGGCGTCGAGGATCTGCGACTACGACTCGGTCGTCGTGGGGCCTGAGTGACGGCATTCGACGCGCTCGAACCGTTCTCGTACGGATTCTTCCGCAACGGTCTGATCATCGCCCTCCTGGCGGGAGCGCTCTGCGGGCTCATCGGCGTGTTCGTGGTGCTACGCAACATGAGTTACATCGGCCATGGTCTGAGCCACGCCGTGTTCGGTGGTGCCGCTCTGGCGGCCGTACTCGATCTGAACTATTTCATCGGCGCCGGCTTCTGGGGACTCATGTCCGGGATCATGATCGGTCGCGTGTCGCGCAAGCGGATCATCGGTGCCGACGCAGCCATCGGTGTGGTCACCACCGCGTCGTTCGCGATGGGGCTGGCCCTGCAGGCTCGCTACGGGCAGGCGCAACGAAGCATCGATGCCGTGCTCTTCGGCAACGTGCTCGGCGTCTTCACGCGCGACATCGTCGCGGTGGCCGCGGTCGGGGCCGTGAGCGTGGGAGTGGTCGCGGTGTTGTACCGCCGGCTCCTGTTCACGACCTTCGATCCCGACGTCGCCGGTGTCACCGGGGTGAACGTTCCGTTGATGGAGGCCACTCTGATGTTGCTGTTGTCGGCCACCATTCTGGTCACGGTGCGCGTGATCGGAGTGCTGCTGATCTCGGCACTCCTGGTGCTCCCAGCCGTGACGTCCCGATTGCTCACCGATTCCTTCGGTCGCATGCTGTGGTTGTCGCCCCTGTTGGGAGCGGCGTTCGGTGTGACCGGCATGTACGCCAGTTGGTACGCCGACGTTCCGAGCGGAGCGGTGATCATCCTCGCCGGCACGCTGGTGTTCGCGGTCGTCTACACGGTGTCGGGTGTTCGTCGTCGGGCCCGGGTGACCGGACTCGATCACCATGGTCCGGTGGCCGTCTCGGGTTGACCCACCGATCCTTCAGCGATCGTCCCGCAGCACCCATTCCGGTCCGGACGGGGTGTCGCGAACCTCGATGCCAACCTCGCCCAGACGGTCGCGAATGAGGTCGGACAGGTCGTACCGCTTGTCGGCCCGAACCGCCGAACGCAGATCGATCATCACGCTCATGACCGGAGAGATCGATTCGCGCGGATCGGCCAAACCCGACACCGCGGCCTCGCCGAGTCGAACGATCATCGAGCGGAGCGCGGCGTGAGCACGATCCATGGCGTCGCTCTGAAGCGTGTCGGCCGACCAGGCGCGGATCGAGGTCTCGAGTTCGAGAGCAGCGCGCACCGCCGAGTCGGCGTCGCCCGTGGTCATCGCCCGCTCGAATTCGCTTTCGGTGCGGTCCACGTCGTCGGCCAACGACGTGCTGCTCGCCGACTCGATCACCGAATCGCTCGTCGTGCTGGTGGTCGGAGTGGACGTCTCGGAAACGGGGACGGTGACGGACGTGCCGCGTCGCGATCCGGGCGAACGCAAGGCGTCGATCGGAAGCACGACCCCGGATGGGTGAACCTCGGAACGGCCGCGCACCCGAACGGTGAGCGACCCGTTGCCGATCACGGTGGCGGTGTCGGCGTCGAGGTCCAACACGACTCCGGTGTGTTCGTCGACTCCGATGACGTGCGCATCGTCCGGGAGCGCCTCCTCCAGCATCGCCAGGCGACGCTCTCCGAGATAGCAGAACCGGGTGTCGTGATGGCCGCCCTCGGTGTTGTCGTAGTGGGGGATCACCGCGACCTTCAGGTCGATCTCCGACAACACGTCGAGTCCGTCGAGCCAACGGGGTTCCTCGCCGGCCTTGTAGATCTCGTAGACCGGAACGGTGAATTTTCCGAGCGTGAGCGCCGCGGCCGACGCGAAGGTGACCGCGCCGCCCTCGCGGATCTTGGCGCGTAGAACGTCGGGAATCGGCGAGCCGGTCCACTGCCGCAACGCGTAGGTGGGACTGCCCGGTCCGGCGAACACGTAGTCGGCTCGTCGAACACTGCTCAGTCCACGTTCGATGGTGAGCGTGTCGGCGTCGAAAAGTCGGATGAGTCCGGCGATCTCGATCGGATGACCGACGCTCTGGCGGAAGTACTCCACCGCGCGCGAAGCCAACTCGGGGGCGTTCTCCTGGAAACCGTACGGAGTGTCGAGAACGACCGCCCGGGCCGGCTGTTCGAGCCGGGCGATCAGGTCGCGATGGTGCTTCATCATGGTCGGTGCCGTCTCGCCCGAACCCATGATGGTCAGGAGTCGGGTCATGGCGTGGCTCCGATCAGGAAACCGTCGCGCAGGTGGGAAAGGACCACCGCGGCGAAGCGTTCGGGGTGTTGGGCGTGCAGGTCGTGGTGGGCCGGTCGGAACCAGTGCGCCCGACCCCGGGCGAGGAGGCGCAGCGCCTCGTTGACGGCGGACTCCTTGCCGCGCGTCCAGCCGGCGTCACCCGAATCGGCCGGAACGAACAGGATCGGCGTGACGATCTCGGAATACATGCGCGACGGCCGGTGTTCCCAGAGGTGACGAAGGATCGTCATGTGGCGCTCGAGACTCAGCCAGGGTCGGATGGTGCCGTCGTCGAGATGTTCGAAGTTGGAGAGCGAGCCGATGATGCCCGTCTCGGGCCAGTCGCGGTTGGTCGCCCGGATGGCGGCCTCGAGACGACCCGCTCGCATGCCGGCCAACGCCGGCGGTCGCATCACGCGGGCGCATTCGTCCCATTCGGGGAAGGTGCGCCCGAGTTCGATCATCCCGCCGTCCACCGCGACGACCCCGTGCAGTCGGTCCGGTCGACGATGGGCGAGGTGCACCACCACGTTCCCACCCCACGATTGGCCGACCACCACCGCGCGTTCGACGCCGAGCCAATCGATCACCGACACGACATCGTCGCAGACGGTGTCGAAGTCGTAGCCGTGGTCGGGTTTCTCGCTGCGTCCGTGACCGCGCAGGTCGACCGCGACGGTGGTGACCCCCTGCTCCCGGAAACGTTGCGCGGTTCCGTCCCACATCCGGCAATTCGACGCGAGTCCGTGCACCAACACGAGGGGAGGCAGATCGGACGCCGCGGCGTGGCTTCGTCGCACGAGGATCCGCAACGACGTGCCGTCCGGGGTCGCGACGCGTACTTCTTCGGCGTCGGGTCGGGTGGAAGTCGGGGGGAACGCCATGGGGAGCGACAGTCTGCCCGGCGGGTCGGGAATCGGGCGGCTCGTGCCGGTTCGGTCGCGAGCGTGACAGGATGAGATCGTGACGACGGGCGATCGCGACGGTCTCGACGACAAGATCGAACGTCTGCGGGGCATCGTCGCCGAATTGGGTCGCGTGGTGGTGGCCTTCAGCGGTGGAGCGGACTCGGCCTTCCTCGCGGCGATCTGCAACGACGTGCTCGGACCGGATTCGTCGCTGTGCGTGACGGCCGTGTCGCCCAGTCTGGCCGGGTCCGAGGAAGCCGACTGCCGAGCACTGGCGAGCGACTGGGGCCTGTCGTGGCGACCGGTGGCCACCGACGAGATGGAGCGGGCGGCGTATCGGGCCAACGACGTCGACCGTTGCTACCACTGCAAGGCCGAACTGATGGACGTGCTCGTTCCCATGGCCGGGCCGGGCTCGACGATCGTGCTCGGGGTGAACGTCGACGACCTCGCCGATCATCGCCCGGGTCAGCGTGCCGCGCTGGAACGCGGCGCGGTATTCCCTCTCGTGCTGGCCGGACTCGACAAGACCGAGATCCGCGAAGCCTCGCGACGCATGGGTTTGCGCACCTGGGACAAACCGGCCGCGGCCTGTCTGGCCAGTCGAGTTCCCTTCGGAACGCCGGTCAGCGTCGAGATCCTGAGTCGGGTCGATCGCGCCGAGGCCGCGGTGCGGTCGCTCGGATTCCGTCAGGTGCGGGTGCGACACCACGGCGAGAGCGCCCGACTCGAGGTGGACGAGAGCGAGTTGGCCCGTGCCGTCGTGGTGCGACACCAGATCGTCGAGGCCCTGAAGACGGCCGGGTATCGATGGGTGTCGCTCGACCTGGAGGGTTTCCGGAGCGGCAGTCTCAATCCGACGATGGGGCGATCCACCGGTTCGTCGCCCACCGGGCCGCACTCGTAGGGTTTGCCGGACACCGACCACTCGGAGGAGAACATGAAACTGTCGATGATGTTGAACTACGCCGGGGGCTTCCACGCCGCCGTCGATCGGGTGGTCGAACTCGAGAAGGCCGGACTCGACGTGGTGTGGATCGCCGAGGCCTACAGCGCCGACGCCATCAGCCAGGTGGGCTACCTCGCCGCCAAGACCAGTCGGGTCGAGATCGGCACGGGCATCGTGAACGTGTACAGCCGCACCGCCGCCCTGATGGCGATGACCGGAGCCGGGTGCGACTACGTGAGCAACGGGCGCTTCATCCTCGGGCTCGGTGCCAGCGGACCGCAGGTGGTGGAGGGCTTCCACGGGGTGCCGTACGAGAAGCCGATGCAGCGCATCAAGGAGTACGTCGAGGCGTGTCGCATGATCTGGAAGCGCGAGCAGCCGTTCCAGATGGACGGCCAGGCGGTGAAAGTGCCGGTTCCGGCCGGAGAGGGAACCGGCCTCGGCAAGCCGTTGAAGATCATCAAGCCGGGACAGGAGATCCGACCCGACATTCCGATCTGGTGGGCGAGCCTCATGGGTCTCTCGGTTCAGGCGACGGCCGAGGTCGCCGACGGATGGTTGCCGATCTTCTTCGATCCCGAGAAGTTCCACAACGTGTGGGGCGACGATCTGAAGAAGGGTCTGGCCAAGCGCGACCCGAATCTGGGCAAGTTGCAGATCTCGGCCGGTGGCATGGTGGCCATCGACGAGAAGCTCACCGGCGACGAGCGGAAGAAGATCCTCGATTTCGGGCGCCCGCAGACCGCCCTCTACGTCGGTGGCATGGGCGCGCGCGACAAGAACTTCTACAACTCGATCTGCAAGAAGTACGGCTACGAGAAGGAAGCCATCGAGATCCAGGATCTCTATTTGTCGGGCAAGAAGGACGAGGCGGCCGCGGCCGTTCCCGGTGAGATGCTCGAGAAGACCAACCTGGTCGGACCGAAGAGTTACGTGAAGGAACGGTTGGCCGCGTACAAGGAAGCCGGAGTCACGGTGCTCTCGGTGAACCCGGTCGGCCCGGATGCCGTTGGCACCATCGAGACGTTGAAGGAGATGATCGGCTGATGTCGGCGGTCGTCGGGGGTTCGGTGGCGACGGGCTGGGAGCCCGTCCGCGACGCGTTCGCGGCCAATCTGGCCAGCGGCGAGGAGACCGGTTGCGGGGTGGCGGTGTACCACCGGGGCCGCAAGGTGGTCGATCTGTGGGGCGGTCACTTCGACGCCGAGGCCACCACGCCCTACGGCGAGGACACTCTGCAGTTGGTGTTCTCCACCACCAAGGGCATCGCGGCCATCGCCGCGGCGATCTGCGTCGAGCGCGGATTGTTGTCCTACGACGAGAAGGTGAGCAGGTACTGGCCCGAGTTCGCGTCGCACGGCAAGGGCGATGCCACGGTGGCGCAACTGCTGTCGCACCAGTGCGGCCTCTACACGGTCGACGGCGACATCGAACTCGCCGAGGCGCTCGATTGGTCGGTCATCACCTCGCGACTCGCGTCCACCGCCCCGCGGTGGGAGATCGGCACCAAGCACGGCTACCACGCGCTGACCTACGGCTGGTTGGCCGGAGAATTGGTCCGTCGGGTCGATCCGACGCATCGGAGCATCGGTCGCTTCGTCCAGGACGAGATCGTCGCTCGGGTGAGTGGCGAGTTCTGGATCGGTCTGCCGGCCGAACTCGAGTCGCGCGTGTCGCCGATGATCGGTGGGCTCGACACCACCGGTGGCGACGACGTCGACCCGGCGGTGAAGGCCATGCTCGAACAGTTCATGGGACCGAACTCTCCCGGCGGTCAAGCACTGTCTCTCAACGGAGCGTTCGCCGTCGACGGTGCCTTCAACCGTCGTGACGTCCACGCCGCGGAGATCCCGGCCGCCAACGGCATCACCAACGCGCGAACCCTCGCCCGCATCTACGCCGCGACGATCGGTGAGGTCGATGGAGTTCGTCTGCTGCGTCCCGAGACCGTCGATCGCGTGCGCGCCACGGTGACTCCGAACGGAGAACCCGATGCCTGTCTGATCATGCCGACCACGTTCGGTATGGGCTTCATGACGCACGGCATGTTCTCGCCGTACGCTGGCCCGGGTTCCTTCGGGCACCCCGGTGCGGGTGGTTCGGTGGCCTTCGCGCATCCCGAGCGCGAGATGGGCTTCGCCTACGTGATGAATCGCATGGCGGCGAACCTGGCCAACGACCGTCGCGCCCAGTCGCTCACGGATGCCGCAACCGCGTGCGCAGACGGCGCGTCGCGCTGACGTACGCGACGCTCGCCACCGCGGCCGCCAGTGCGAACACGCTGATCGCGGTGCGCACGCTCGTCGCTTCCGAGAGGGCGCCGGCCGCGGCGCTCGTCAGCGAGAGCACGAGGGTCACCAGGGCGAAGTCGCCCGCCAGCACCCGGCCACGGATGGCGTCGGGCGAACGGAGTTGCAGCCCGTAGGTGCTGAGCGTCCACTGGGCGCCGCCACCGAGATGAGCCACGGTGATGAGGGCGACGCACATCCAGAGCTCGGGCATCCATGCGCCACCCAGATAGAAGCCCGAGAACACGAGGCTGGCCCAACCGCAGACCGTGAGGACGCGACTCACGTCACCGCCCGTGTACCGAGTGGCGATGATCGGTCCGAGACCCACGCCGGCGCCGCGGGCGGCGATCAGGATTCCCCGGGCGCCGTCGCCTCCTCCGTAGACGTCGCTCGCCAGCACCGCCAACTGGCTCACCACGCCAGCGCCGACGGCGAAAGTCGTCTTCGAGAGGATCAAGGCCATCAGCACCGAGTCGCGTCGAGCGTGTCCGAGGGCCTCGCGCATGTCGGCGATGGGCGTGATACGTCCCCGAGGTCGCTCGCGATCCTCCTGCAGGGGACGCCGGATGCGGAGCACGAAGAAGGTGGTGACGACGAAGGAGATCGAGTTCACGAGGAACGCCGTGTCGCGGCCGAGAGTCGCGGCGAAGAAGCCCCCGACGGCGGCGCCGACGGCGAGCATCACACCCCAGGTCGATCCGAACAAGGCCTGGGCCTTGCCGAGTTCCTCCGGATCGCGAGCCAGATTCGGAGTGCCGGCCTCCATGGCCGGCTTCACGACCGCGGCCAGCGCCGAGATCGCGCTCTGACACACGAAGGCCAGCCACACCGTGTCGGCTCCCACTCCGAGCAATCCGAGGGCGGCCACCGCCTGAACCAACGAGACCACCACGAGAACCCGACGCCGATCGAAGCGATCCACGATCACGCCGGCCAACGGTGAGGCGAGGAACGACGGCAGCGAGAAGGCCACCACCACCATCGACACGAGGAAACTGGAGTCGGTGAGGTCGTCGATGAGTCCCACCAGGGCGACGAAACTGAACCAGTCACCGAGATACGAGACGACCTGTGCGACGAAGAGGCGCCGCATGTCGGCGTTCCGTCGCAACATCGACCACATGGTGTGGGCGCCGGTCTAACGCAGAACGTTCTGAGCGGCGGCGATGACCCTCTCGGCCTCGGCCACGATCCGGCGCACGATGTCGCCGGCCGGTTCGAGTTCGTGGATCGCGCCGACCCCCTGGCCGCAGGGCATGAACTCGTTGTTGGGGTCGATCTCGGTCTCGGGTGGCCAACCCATGTGGTTCACGCCGGCCTTCGACGAGGCGAAAGCCTGCTCGGGGAACTTCTTCAGTTGGCTCGGATCGTTCTCGAACTGCTGCGTCCACTCGGTGCGCACCACCCGACACGTCTTTCCGGTGTAGGCGCGCGAAACGACGGTGTCGTCCTCGGCGATCCGTAGGAGGGTCTCCTTGTAACCGCGCTGGGCGTGGGCTTCGGGAGTCGCGATGAAACGCGTGCCCATCCAGACTCCGTCGGCACCGAGAGCGACCGAAGCCGCGAGTCCACGACCGTCGAAGAGTCCTCCGGCGGCCACCACGGGAACGCGTTCGCCGACGGCGTCGACGACCTGCGGCACGAGCGCCATGGTGGCCACCGTTCCGGTGTGCCCGCCTCCTTCGGTGCCCTGGGCGATCACGAAGTCGCAACCACTCTCGACGGCCGCGATGGCGTGGCGCACCTTTCCGCACATCGAGGCCACGAGCACGTTGTTCTCGTGCAGCACATCGACGATCTCGCGCGGAACACCCAGGCCGGCCACGAAGAGTCGCGCCTTGCCGCGGATGATGCTCTGCACGTCGCGTTCGAGTTGGCCGGGAATCGCGGTGAGAAGATCCACGCCGAAGGGTTTCGTGGTGAGGCGATGCACCTCGTCGATCTCGGCGTCGAGCCGCCCGGCCTCCATCGGCGCGGCTCCGAAGGTTCCGATCCCTCCCGCCTCGCTGACGGCGGCCACCAATCGTGAGTACGAGATGCCGCCCATGCCGGCGAGCATCACCGGATGTTCGATGTCGAGCAGATCGGTGAGGCGTGTGCGCATGACCCCACCGTACTTCCGGTCAACCGTCGGCGAGGTAGGCGCCCGAACGCCGGAACAACCGACGGTGCCAACGTCCCGGCGTGACCGCGATGGCTCGCGGTTCGTCCTCGAACATCCAACGAGCGAAGTTGGTGCGACCCCAACGGCCAGCGCGGTCGAGGAGGGCGATCGCCCCGCGGGCCCCCTTCTCCCGAGCGAGCACGCGCGAGAGCCGCAACGACATCCGGTGGTCGGCCAACAGGTGGTGCTCGACGGCGGAGCGGTAACGATTTCGCACCGCGACGGGGGAGCCGGCGACGATGATCGCCCGGGCGGCTTCGCGTCCGGTGAGCAGTGCCTGCCCGATGCCTTCTCCGGTGAGGGCGTCGGTGGCCATCGCCGCGTCGCCGACGAAGAGAACGCGACCGACCGCGGTGGTCGCCTCGTCGATCCGCGCGGGAATGGGCCACGCCGTGTGTCGTCCCTCCGGTGTCGCGTTCGGGCCCAACGCCTCCCTGATGTGGGGGCGGTCGAAGAGGCCGACCCAGATCCCCTTCATGTCCTGGATGCGGCGCTCACCATCGCGCAGCACTCCGAAACCGAAGTTCACTCGCCCGCCGGGCAACGGGAAGCTCCACGCGTAACCGGGCAGAAGATCGGCATCGAACCACACGTGCAGACGGTCGGCGGCGGATCCCTCGACCCGACCGACGTACTGGCGGAAGGCGTGCCATTCGCCGAGGTATCCGGGATCGGCGACTCCAATGGCCCGGCGTACCGGACTCCACATGCCGTCGGCGGCGATCACCCAGGAGGCATCGAGTCGCTCGATTCCGTCGGGTCCGTCGACCTCGATCGAGACCGAATCGACTCCGGAATCGACCGACTTGAACGAACGCCGCTCGCGAACGTCCACGCCCGACGAGCGCGCCAGGTCGACGAGCGCGGCGTCGAGTTCGACGCGGGGGGTGATGGCGGCGAATCGACCATCGGGGGGAAGTTCGAGTCGCACCTCGCGTCCGCTCGGCGACCGGAGCCACGCCTCGCCGACGTCGCGCCACGAGGGCACCGAGGTCGGAGCGAGGCCCAACTCGTCGAGTTGACGCAGCGCCAACGTCGTGAGGCCGTCACCGCAGCACTTGTCACGCGGGAAGGTGGCCTTGTCGATCAGGGTCACCCGACGTCCGGCCCGGGCCAGCTCGATGGCGGCGGCGGCACCGGCCGGGCCGGCGCCCACGATGAGGACGCCCCGCTCGCCGTCGTCTCGTGACGGGTCGTCGTCTCGTGACGGGTCGTCTTTCGGCCGGTTGTCGTTCAGCCGGTTGTCGTTCAGCCGGTTGTCGTTCAACCGGTTGTCGTCCGGGCTCGTCACGACGCGAGATTACGAGTCCTCCCGGCTGGTGCCCCAACGGGCGGAGGTTCCTATGATCGGGTCGGCCGGGAGTCACATCCGGTCGACGACGGAAGGAAGATCAATGGCACGTTTGTGCGAAGGCCGGGTGGCCATTGTCACCGGAGCGGGTCGTGGCATCGGACGCGAACACGCCCTCAGTCTCGCCGCGCAAGGTGCGAAGGTGGTCGTGAACGATCTGGGCGGGAACGTCGACGGATCGGGTGGAGACCTGAGTCCGGCCGAGCAGGTGGTACAGGAGATCGAGGCCATGGGAGGCGAGGCGATCGCCAACGGCGACAGCGTGAGCGACTACCGCGGCGCCGAGCGCATGGTGGCGGCCGCGGTCGAAGTCTTTGGCGACCTCCACGTGGTGGTGAACAACGCGGGCATTCTGCGCGATCGCATGTTGTTCTCGATGGCCGAGGAGGAATGGGATGCCGTCATCAACGTGCACCTGAAGGGAACCTTCGCTCCCACGCGGCACGCGTGCGCCTACTGGCGCGAGCAGTCGAAGGCCGGCAAGCCGGTCGACGGGCGGATCATCAACACGACGTCGGTGTCGGGCATCTACGGAAACCCGGGCCAGACCAACTACGGCGCCGCCAAGGCCGGGATCGCCGCTTTCACCAACATCGCGGCACTCGAGATGTCGCGCTACGGAGTCACGGTCAACGCCGTGGCGCCGGTGGCGCTCACCCGCATGACCGAGGGTCTCGGACCCGCACCCGAGACCGACGAGGAAAGAGAACGTCGGTCGCCTCGTTGGATCGCTCCGATCGTCACCTGGTTGGCCTCGGCCGAGTCCAGGGAGGTCACCGGCCGGGTGTTCGAGGCCAGTGGAGACGTGCTCGCCGTGGCCGAGGGTTGGGTGCGCGGACCGCGCGTCGCCCCGGTGGACGACCCGACGAAACTCGGCCCGATCGTCGCCGGCCTCGTGGCCGAGGCGCGCAAGAACTCGGGAATGAACGGCGAACCGGGTGGCTGGCCCCAGCCCCGCTGAGCACGCGACCCGAATCACCCAACGACAGCCAACGATCACCGAAAGAGAGACCATCATGCCGTTGAACCCTCAAGCCGTCGGAGCCGTCGGAGACGTCCGCACGATGTCGTGGACGTCGAAGGACGCTCTTCTCTACGCCGTCGGTATCGGAGCCGGCCAGGCCGATCTTCCGTTCAGCACCGAGAACACCAAGGGCGTCGAGCAGGTCGTGTACCCGACCTTCGCCGTCGTGGCCGGTTCGGGAACGACCTCGCCGGGCAAGCCGGCCATGGCCGAGATCGGCACCTTCAACTGGGCGATGCTCGTGCACGGATCGCAGGCGGTCACCCTGCACCGACCCATCCCGGTGGAAGCCGAGGCGACAGTGCAGGACAAGGTCGTGGCAATGTACGACAAGGGCAAGGCCGCCGTGGTCGTGACCGAGGCCGAGGTCAAGACGAAGGGTGGAGAACCGCTCTGGACCACCCGTTCGTCGGTGTTCATTCGCGGCGAGGGTGGCTGGGGAGGCGATCGCGGACCGTCGGGTCCGCAGAACGAGCCGCCGGCCAAGGCACCCGATCACGAGATCACCCTGCCGACCTCGCCGGACCAGGCTTTCGTGTACCGCCTCTCCGGAGACCGCAATCCTCTGCACACCGACCCGTCGTTCGCCGCGCTCGGCGGTTTCGACCGGCCGATCCTGCACGGTCTGTGCACCTACGGTTTCACCGGTCGGGCGCTCCTGTCGGCACTGTGCGGAGACGACGTCACCAAGTTCCGCCACATCGAGGGCCGCTTCTCGTCGCCGGTGCTGCCGGGCGACGCTCTGACGATTCGCATCTGGACGACCGGTCCCGGAGAAGCGGTGTTCACCACGTCGGTGGGCGAGCGAGTGGTCATCGATCAGGGTCTGGTGCGCCACTCCTGAGCGAGGGGCTCGATCGGTGGGACCGATCGGATCAGAACAGTCGCAGTTCCTCGGGTCGGCGTCCCCGTAGGTCGTCGTAATCGATCTCGATCCACTTGATACCGCGCGCCTCGGCGATGGTGCGCGCCTGCGGCTTCACGATCTGGGCCACGAAGATCCCCCGCAGATTGCGCAGGTTTCCGTCGGGTCGGAGCACCTCCAGATACCGGGCCAGTTGCTCGACGCCGTCGATCTCCCCGCGTCGCTTGACCTCGATGGCGACCCAATCGCCGTTCCGATCGGTGCACATGAGATCCACCGGGCCGATCGCGGTGGGCCACTCGCGGCGAACCAGGGTGAGTCCGTTCTCCACGGCATCGGGAAGAGCGGCCAGGAGTTCCTGGAGGTGGGCCTCGACCCCGTCCTTCTGCAATCCGGGGTCCTCACCGAGGTCGTGGGCGGAATCGCTGAACACCTCGTGGAACTCGATCGTCAACGTCTCGCCCTTCGGATTGGTGACGACCCAGATCGTGTCGGTCTCCGACAGGACGTTCGGCGCGTTCATCCAATTCAGGGGTTTGTAGGCGCCCCCGTCGCTGTGGATGGCCACGCAACCGTCGGCCTTCACCATCACCAGCCGAATCGCCTCGGGAAGTTGGGCGTCGAGTCGCCCCTCGTAGCGAACGGTGCACCGGGCGATCACGAGACGCATGACGCCGTTCGACGGTAGTTCACCGCGGCACGGTCGGTCAGCGACCGACGTGCTCGCGCATGCGACGTTGAATCAGGTCGCGACGGGCCTGCAGGTCGCGATAGGTCATGCGATCCACGTCGGCGTCCAGTCCGAGGCTGGCCTTCACGCCCGTCATGTCGAACTCGACGGCGTTGGGGTCGATGCCCAACTCGCGACCGAGTCGATCGCCGTGACGTTGGGCGAACATCAGCGAGATGTTGGCGACCTCGGCCAGGATGTCGAGATCCGGCGCGAGTCGAGCGATGGCTCCGTCGAGGAACACCATGTTCTTGACGTAGAGCATGAGTTCCTTCGGTAGTCGGGCGCCGTAACCGAGGAGAGCCTTCACGACCCGTTGCACCTCGGCGACCATCTGTTCGCCGGAGAGCGAGGTCGGATCGATCGTCGGCTGGTCGAGACGCAGATCCGAGATGACGGCCTTCAGGTCGGTGTCCCGCGGCAGGGCTCCGAGATCGCGCAGAGCGGCCATCTGGCCGATGACGTCGTTGGTGGTCGCGCTCAGCATGAGTCGCAGGAACGCGAGTCGACGGTCGTGCGACAAGCGCGCCACGATCCCGAAATCGAGCAGAGCCGTGCGACCGTCGCGCAACACGAGCAGATTGCCGCCGTGCAGGTCACCGTGGAAGATGCCGTGCACCATCGCACCCTCCATGAAGGCGACCATCCCGGTGCGGATGACGTCCTCGGTGTCGATGCCGGCGTCGTGCATACCGGCCACATCGTCGAAGTTGAAGCCCGACACGCGTTCCATCACGAGAACACGTCGGGTCACCAGCCGTGGATGCGGACGCGGGACGACGTAGCGATCCTGCTCGAGTTCGTGGAGCATGGCCGCCACGTCGAGCATGTTGGAGGCCTCCAGACGGAAGTCGAGTTCCTCGACGATCGTCTCGGCGAAGAGTTCGACGAGCGCCGGGGGATTGGCCAACGCCGCGATCGGGATGCGACCGACGAGATGGGGCGCGATCCACGACATCACCCGGAGGTCCTTGCGCACCAGTTCGGCGACCCGCGGGCGTTGAACCTTGACCACGACGTCCTCGCCGCTGCGCAAGCGGGCCGCGTGCACCTGGGCGATCGAGGCCGCGGCGAGCGCCGTCTCGTCGAACCACTCGAAGACGTCCTCGAGGCGGGCGCCGAGATCCTGTTCGACGGTTTCGCGAACGGTGGTGAACGACTCGGCGGGCACCTGATCGCGGCAGAGTTTGAACTGGGTCACCAGTTCGCTCGGGAAGAGACCCTCTCCCGAGGAGATGATCTGTCCGAGTTTGATGTAGGTCGGGCCGAGCGCTTCGACGGCCTGGCGCAGACGGAGCGACACGTCGGCGCGACTGGCCGAGGGATCGAGAAACCGGCCGCGGCGCTTGCGCACCCACCAGGGCACGATCGCTCCACCCAGACGACCGACGACCGACACGACCCGACCGGCGGGTGGCAGTCGTCCGGGAGTGGTGAGACGGGGCACTTCGGCCCGGGCGAAGGCTCGCAACTCGTCGACCACCGCCGACCACGCGATCGATTCACGATCGAGGTTCCAGGGTCCGTTCTCCGGGAATGCGCCCCATGAGCGGTCGTCGACGAGCACGCAAGGAGTCTGCCGGTGGGCGCGACCGGCCTGCCAGCGGGGCTCGGGGGGTCGGCGTGACTATTGTCGGGGGAGGCAGTCGGCTGGATCGACCCGGGCGATCGAGTCGTCGGGGTTCGGTCGGAAACGGGGGAGACATGACGGCGGAACGTTGGATCACCGATTGGACTCCGAATCCGGGCTTCCCGGTGTACACCCGGGCCAACGCCGGTGAAGTGCTACCCGATCCCTGCAGTCCCTTGTGCTGGACGGTCGCGTGGGAACCCGGTGTTCTGCAGGGATGGCGCGACAGCCAGATCAACTGCGGCACCTGCGAACCCGACGAGGTCTCGGAGCGGCAGCCACCGGTCGTCGGGCTGTTCGGCGGCTACCTCTACATCAACGGTTCGATGGCGCGCTTGTTCGGTGTCCGGGGGCCCGGACTCTCGCCCGAGATGATCGACGCCGTCTACTTCGGGGCCCACCCCGATGTGCCCGCCTACGTGCCCGAGCCGTGGCACGACAGTCCGGGCAACACCGCCAAGTTGGCCGCGTGGATGGGCGAGGTGTTGACCGCCGAGAGTCTCCCGGAGTTGCTCGCGGATCGAGACGTCGCCAACGCCGCTCGGGCCGCTCGACCCGACCTGTCCGAACTCGACGAGCACGCGTTGGTGGTCCGCATGCGGTCGTTCCAACCACTCCTACGCCGACTCTTCGAACGCCACCTCACGATGACCGCCGGAACGTCGATCGGAACGGGTGCGCTGGGCCAGATCGCGGCCGCCCTCGGGGATCCGACGCTCGCACTCACGCTCATCACCAGCATCGGCGACGTCGATTCGGCGGCGCCGAGCAACGCGATGTGGGCTCTGTCGAGGTTGGCCCCGGAATCCTCCGCGTATCGCGACGGGTTGGCGGCGTTCGTCGCCGAGTTCGGTAGTCGTGGCCCGAACGAGTGGGACATCCGATCCGACACGTGGGAGACCAAGACGTCCCTCGCCGTGGCCCTGATCGACGCCATGCGGGGGGCGGCCGATTCCGATGCCCCGGCGATTCGCAACGAACGTAACGCCGAGGCCCGACGGGCCGCCGAGGCCGGGGTGCGGGCGGCTCTGGCCGGCCAGGACGAACTCCTTGGCACCTTCGAGCTGGCCCTGAGATCGGCGCACAACTATCTCGCCGGACGCGAACGAGCGAAGACGAACATCATCAAGGTTCTGCACGAGGTGCGCATGGCGGCCTACGCCCTCGCCGCGCGGACGGGTTACTCCAACTCGCAGATCTGCATGCTGCTGGACGACGAGCTCGACGCCTTCGCCGCGCAGCCGGACGATTTCCGCGCGCGACTCGCCCAACGCGAGCGTCAGTACCTCGATTTGTTCGATCTGGAACCACCCTTCATCGTGAACGGGAAGGTGGCGCCGTTGTCGCAATGGAGTCGACGGGGCGAGACGACGGTCGAGCCGGTGACGGCCGACGAGGTGCTCCCCGGAATGTCGGGTGCTCCCGGCTCCTACACGGGTCGAGCGCGGGTCATCCGCGATCCCGCCGATCCCTTCGCCCTCGAACCGGGAGAGGTTCTCGTGGCTCCCATCACCGATCCGGCGTGGACTCCGCTGTTCGTGCCAGCGGGAGCGGTGGTGGTGAACGTCGGGGCTCTCGTGAGCCACGCGGTGATCGTGAGTCGTGAACTCGGTATTCCGTGCGTCGTGAGCGTGAAGGACGCCACCGAGCGCATTCCCGATGGTGCGTTGATCACCGTCGACGGGACCGCGGGCACGGTGACCGTGATCTCGCTTTCGTGAACTGTTCGATCCCGAGCGAGTCGGTCGCGAACGACCGACTCTCCGACGTCGCACTCGGCGACCGTCCCGTCCACCCCTACCTGTCGGTGGCGGTGGTGATGGGTCTGTCGTTGTCGTTGGTGGGTCCTTCGGTTTCGTATCTCGAGGAGCGCCTCGGCGTTTCCACCTCGACCATCGGCACGTTGTTCTCGGTGATCGCCGTCAGCAACATCGCCGGGGCCCTGGTTTGCGGCCGGTGGATCGAGCGACACGGCGGTCATCTCGCGTTGCGTCTCGCGCTGATCGGTTTCGTCGCGGGCACCGTGCTCCTGGCCGTGGGTGAGCACTACGTCGTCGTGGCGCTCGGAGTCGCGCTCATCGGTGGCTCGACCGGAGTCACCGACGCGTCGGCCAACACCATGGTCGTCTGGGTGCGGCCGGGCCGCTCGGGACCGCCACTCAACGCGCTGCACCTGATGTTCGGACTCGGAGCGCTCGCCGCTCCCTTGGTCTCGGACCGATCGATCGCCTGGACCGATCGGCTCTGGCCGGCTGCGATCATGGTCGGTGCGCTGTCGGTCGCCTCTCTGACCATGATCGGCACCAAGCCCTCGCCAGCGTTTCCGGGTGAACGCGAGGACGACCTTCGTCCTCAACCTTCTCGCCGGACGGTGGTGACCATTGCCGCGTTCTTCATTCTCTACGTCGGCTCGGAGGTGGGATTCGCCGGATGGATCCACACCTACGCCGAGGACACCGGTCTCGAGGGTTCGGCGCCGGCGGCCGTCACATCGGTCTTCTGGGCGATGTTCGCCCTTGGCCGTCTGCTCGCGGTGTGGGCCAGTCGGCGCGTGTCCGTCTACCGCATCGTGGTTGGTGCGTGCACGTCGACCGTGGTGGTGTTGTCGTTCATGTTGATCGTGCGCGGCGAGGAGTGGGCCGTGTGGGCCGGAGCCGCCCTCTTCGGATTGGCGGCGGCCCCGCAGTATCCGACCATGCTGGCCTTCGTCGACACCCGGATCGCCCTGCTGGCGCGCGCCACGGCGACGATCGTGAGCGCTTCGGCCGCCGGTGCGCTCGTGGTGCCGGCGGCGATCGGTGTGTTGATCGATCGCCACGGACCGTCGTCGATGCCCGCCGTCGTGCTGGTGGTCAGTACCGGAACGATCGTCGGTGCGATGGTGGTGAACCGGGCTTCCCGAGCCGACGTGGAGGCCGCCGCCGCGATTCCGGTGATGCGCTGATCAGTGCCCCGCGTGGGCGTGATCGCAGAGCCGCTCCTCGCCCGGCTTGATCTGTCCGGCACCGACTCCTTCGAGGGCGGCGAACGGTCCGCACCGGTGCGGAACGATCCACACGTGGATCATCGGATTGGCGTGCAACTTGATGCCGAAGGCGCACGGTCCGTCCTCGGTCGTGACTCCGACCACCCGCGTGGATCCGAACACCGCCGGATCGCGACTGAAGCAGAGATTGTTGTGGATGTGCCACTGGGTGAGTGGGCCGCCGATGTTGGGCACGGTGTCGAGCGTGTACGAGTCGTCGACCATGTACATGGCCGACACCAGGGTTTTCCGCCCCGTGTTGTCGACCTGGTACACGAGGCTCTCGGGATGGTCGGGATCGAGTTCGTGCTCGTCGTTGATGTAGGTCCAGTTGATGTAGTGCTCGTAGCCGGTTCCGCCGTCGCCGATGGTCGAGAAGCCGGCGGCTTCGGCGTCGGCGGTCGTGGCGAACTTCGGCAGCACGGTTCTGGTGCGATACACGAGATCCTCGGCGCGCGCCTTCTCCCCGGCGGAGACCCCGGGCATCCCGGACAGGTCGAGTCGGGCCGAGCCATCGTCCTTCACCGGAGTCGCCGGTGCCGCGACGGCCGTCGTGCCCGGTGACGTGCCCGGTGTCGTGCCCGGTGACGTGCCTGGTGACGTGGCTGGTGACGTGGCTGTCGCACTCGACGTGCCACCGACCGTCGAGTCGTGGTCGTGGGAGGCGCACATGTCGACTCGCTCGGCATCGCTGACCGCGGCTCGACCGGCTCCCTCTCCCTCGAGAGCGGCGAAGGGGCCACACGGGTGCGCCACGATCCACACGTGAACCATGGCGATGCCGATTCCGCCCAATGTCGAACCAGCGGGGCATTCTCCGGCGGCGTTCAGCACACCAACCACCTGCGAGACACCGGCCGCGTTGTTGCGGAAGCACAGGTTGTCGTGCTTGTGCCACTGCATCAGGGGTCCGGCGTAGTCGGTGAGTGATGGATCGTCGATCTCGACACCGGGGCTGGCCATGAACATCGCCGACACCAGTTGCTTGCGTCCGCCTTCCACTCGGTAGACGAGGGACTCGGGAGCGGTCGGATCGAGGAACTTGCCGTCGACGATCAGCGAACGATTCACGAAGTGCTCGTATCCGGTGGAGCCGTCGCCGATCGAAACCCAGCCACCGGACGTCGCGACCTCGACGTCGGACCAGCGGGGGAGTTCCTCGAGGGTTCGCTCGATCAGTGCCACCGCTCTCGACTCCTGCTCGGCGTCCACCCCGGGAACTCCGGAGACGTCGATGCCGAGGTCGGGGTCGTAGGCCCACGGCCACACGCGGCCGTCTTCGGTGACGATCACCGCGCCGTGACCATGTTCGGCATCGGTCGAGCCATCGAGGGCGACACCGGTGGCGGTTCCGGTGCCGGTGTCGCCCGAGTGGTCGTGCGCGTGGGCGTCGCCGCTCGCGGTCTTGGAGTGGGAACCGTGCGAGTGCGAGGTCGTGGTCCACATCGCCGGGAGGGCCAGGAGCGCGACGGCGAAGGCGGGGGCCGCGAGTCGCGGTTGAGCCACCTCGCGTCGACCGACCAACCAGGCTCCGAGAGCGGTTGCCGCGGCCACCGCGCCGAGTCCCGCGCACAGCGTGTCGGCGAGCTGCGGGTTCTCGCGCGTTTCGAGACCGTCGATCCACGAGACGCCCACGAGCCTCGTCAGGAGCCATCCGAACACGGCACCGCCGTTCACCAGGAGGCCGAGCGGCAACATCCAGCGGCGGGGGTGCGTGAGCATCGCGACGCCCCACGCGATCTGCAGCACTCCGACCACGAGAAAGACGCGAGCGAGTTGCGGCTGTTCGGCGTGGATTCCGATGGCGGCTCCGTGCACGGCACCCGCGCCGAGTGACGTCAGTGCCGCGACGGCGGTTCCCGGATGTCGTCCCACGGGCGCACCTTAGCGGCGACGATTGTCGGCGAGGATCCGCAGGATCTGGTCGGCCAACTCGGGACGGCAGACGAGGATGCCCTCCATCCAGAGTCCGGGCCGATTGAACTCGATCGGGGAGCCGTCGAGGTGGCTGACGTGCAGTCCGGCCGTCTCGGCGACGACCGCCGGAGCGGCCACGTCCCACTGGCTCATTCCGGCGTCGTGAAGGTAGATGTCGGCTTCGCCCATCAGCACGGCCATGGCCTTGGCGCCGGCCGATCCGAGTCGTGCGACCAGACAGTCCATGGAGTTGGCGGTCACCACCGCGGAGTACGGGTTGCGCGACCGCGACATCACCATCACGGGTGTCGGGTTCTTGCGCTCGGGGAGTGGTTCGGGAGGTGCCGTGGTGAACGTGCGACCGATGCTGGGCATGGCGACCGCGCCGGCCACCAGTCGCCCCTTCTCCCACAACGCGACGTGAACCGCCCAGTCCCATCGCGGAGGTTCGGCGAATTCGCTGGTGCCGTCGATCGGATCGATGATCCACACCCGGTCGGCGGTCAGGCGGCGTCGGTCGTCGGCGGCCTCCTCGGACAGCACCAGGTCGTGCGGTCGTTCGCGTCGGAGCAGATCGGCGATGAAGCGATGCGCCGCCACATCGCCCTCGTCCTTCATGTCCCAGTAGTACGTGCCGGCTTCGTCGAGTTCGCGACGCAGTTCGAGCAGCATCTCGCCGGTGGTGGTGGCGATCCGCTCCGCCAGTCGATGGTCGGTTTCGTGATCGGTCGAACCGGAGTCCGGAGTGTCGTGCATCACGAACCGCGACCGAGTCGGATCGCGAGTCGGACGATCTCCCGCAATTGGTTCTCGTCGGCGCCGTCGGCGACCAGTTGTTCGATGCGTCGCTCGATCACCTCGG